>CWGX01000027.1_pt2 | contig 86458 bp, 63 predicted proteins | sample 682481 | NCBI WGS metagenome assembly CWGX01 (sample SAMEA3735743, study PRJEB9488) | human gut metagenome | biome: ENVO:mammalia-associated habitat; material: ENVO:feces | place: Malawi | collected 2009-02-27 | reverse complement strand
CCCACCCATGCCCAAACACAACAACCAACAACAACAGCCGTTGCAACAGAAGAATTCCTGTCCTAGACTGTGGTGTTGCTATGCATTACTTCACTCCGAAACGCTGTTCCACCTCGAATAAGATCATGTACCATGACAAGGCCCAGGCGCAGCATGCCGCCGACCAGAGCCTTATCGAACGCGGAGCGGAGCTGTGGGTGTATCGGTGCGAATATTGCGGCACCTGGCATCTGACGCATCGTGATCCCGCTCATGAGCACACGTATGTCCCCCTGAACCAGCAGATAAAACCGCACAGCCGCAAGAAGGGCTACAAGCCGCGGTGGCGTTGATGCTCTTCTCCCGTCATTCGCCGAATAGGCGAATCCGCGAGGGCCGAACAACACGAGTCAGATAACACAATGGGCGGTGGTCGGAACCTGATATCGGGTTCCGACCACCGCCCATTATCGTTTTTTTTGGGGGGGGGGCATTTACCGGTCGAGACGGAATCCCTGCGATGTGGCGTTCGGTATCACCTGAGGAGCGGCGTCCATGCGCTGGGCTGCAATCGAGGCGATCTGATCGCTGAATGCGTCAACGGGACGATCGGTGTTGCGCAGATCGTAGTACTCATGCACTGAAACGTCAAAGGCGCCGATACGCTCCTTGATGGATTCAATGGCGTCATCATCCGACGGATACACGTCATCGAAGAACTGCAGCTCGCGAGGCATGCGAGGCTTGAGCGCGGGAGCCTGATCGGGCTTGCCGATCGCCAATCCCAGCACAGGATACGTGTACTGGGGCAGGTGCAGCGCTTCGATCAGACCAGGAACATCATTGAGCAGGGAACCGAGGATGACGCATCCCAGGCCGAGCGAATAGGCGGCGGTCTCCATCGCATGCAAAGCCAGAACCGCATCGTTCTGGGCCTGAGAGAACCGGTAGCTACCGGCGAGACCGTAGGTGTCCGAATCCGTGGACACGCCCTTCGACTCGGCGATAATCGCATTGCGGTGCTCGTCCGCGACGAACACATACAGCAGCGGTGCTTCGGCGATATACGGCTGCCTGCCGATCTCGGACATGCGCTTCTTAAGCGCCGGATCCTTGACACGGACAGCCGACCAGTCGTTCAGATACTGGCTGGAAGCGGCGTGCTGGGCCACGGTCTCCAGCGTGGCGACGGTATCATCGTCGAAGGGCTCGGCAACGAATTTGCGGATGGACCTGCGATTGAGCAGCGTCTCGATAGTGCTGTTGGTAACCATGCTGTCATTGTCGCAAAGAGACGCCCCAAGAGCCACCCATTTGCGCTGACGGGGAACACATCGGTAATGGCTGGCGCCCCCAAAAAACGTCTTTAAGTGCGCGCCGAAACGACGACCGTGCGCACATAGGTACGCAACCAGGGCCATTTGCGTCCCTATGTTCGCGCACTTGTCGTTTCGACGCGAACTTAAAGACGCAAAACGGGCTGATGCGCATAGAAGATGCACGGCGACAATGCGCTGGACGACGCCAAGTGATTATCAGTCGGATTGGCGACGGTGACGGCGAGCGACGAGGGCTTTGGAGCCGCGATCGGAGAGTTGCGAGACCGCGGCTCCCACGGCGGCGGACAATGCGGCGAACAGGATGCTCATGAACAGGCTCTCCTGCTGGTCCACGACTCCGTCCCCCAGCTCGCCCGTGCCATCGGATGGACGCTTGCGGGCGACGAACTTGTTCCACACCAGAGTGAACAGCTTGCCGGCCACGAACCCCGCGATGGACGGCAGCGCGAATTTGACGGCCTTATCGCCGAGGGAGTCGGGGTCGTTCAGACGCTGATTACGCATGGCATCCACTTTCTCGTTGATTCGGGCGAAGCCTTCGATGATCCGATCGGTGCTTGAACCGTCGAGACCCGATCCGCCGTTGCCCGGTCCATCCTGAAATTCTGTCATGTCACCATTATTTTGCGAGGTGGAGACGCATCGCATATAGGCCTCGGCATGCGAATATGCTGCAGGTTGAGTACAGTACTGCATATGACTCAAACGACAGGTGGCAACGCGGCTACGGCAGGGCGACTGGTTCTGCTCCGACACGGGCAGACTGTGTGGAGTGAGTCCGGGCAGCATACCGGACGCACCGATATTCCTCTTACCGCCGAAGGCGAGCGACAGGCCCGCGATGCCGGCACCCGGATTCAGACGGCGTTTCCGCAGGGATTCGGCGAGAACTGCGTGTACGCCAGCCCGCTGAAGAGGGCCCAGCAGACGGCAAGCCTCGCCGGGTTCGCTCCGCGTACGCTGCCGGCGCTCGCGGAATGGGATTACGGTCGGGCGGAGGGCCGTACCCGTCAGACCATCGCGCAATTGCACGGCGGCTCTTGGGAGCTATGGAATGATGGTCCCGATGCGCTGAGCCCCACAATGGAAGGCGACTGGACGGAGACGCTGCCGGACGGCGAGCAGGTTCCCGTGCATAACGGGCCGGGCGAGTCGCTGAGCGACGTCTATGACCGTGTGCAGCAGGCCATCGATCAGGCGGTGCCGCTGATGGAGAGCGGCCATTCCGTGCTGTTCGTCGCGCACGCGCATGTGCTGCGCATCCTTACGGCACGTTGGCTGGGGGTCGACCCGCATTTCGCGCGTCTGCTGCGTCTGGATACCGCTCATTATTCGATTCTGTCCGTATACAAGGGGGACTGTGTCATCGAGCGCTGGAACTGCTGACGTCGTGGTGCCGGGAACAGCAACGGTGCAATCGTTGACATTCTGAATTCGCCTTGATATCTGCCCTGCCGGGTTCAATCCGGCGGGGTATTTTTGTTGGTGCCTATGGCATGGGGCAGGTATATGCGTGCTCGCGACACGCTTGCCATATAGCGCGAACGCATGGATGGCTGTTCCTCGGCGCAAAGAACAATCACGCGTCGGCTCCGTCGCGTTGGTGGACGTCGCCATGATGGCATCCATAGCCTTCACCAGCCTCATACCGTCGCCGGCGAATGCAGCGGACGCCTCGCAGCTCGCCAAATGGCGCGCTCTGCGCCCCGTCCGACCAGAAATTCGGTGAAGAGCGGGACATCGCAGACCCGGGCAAAGGCATCGCCACCTACGTGGGAGGCGACATGTACGTCGGCAAGAAACCCTCCACCGGCGTCGACGCCGAAGGCAACATCACCCTGAGCTCCTCGAACGCACCCGACGGCTCATACGCCGCCGAAGCCGAAGGCCTCACCGTCATCAACGGCAAACTGGCGTCACAAGTACAACAATGCGGGCAAGAACTGGCGGCACACCGGTGACGTGTGGCGGTACGGGTTGCGGCTGTTGGTCACGGCGGTGGCCGCAGAGGCCCCGTATGACAAGATCGTGACCGGCCGATGGTGGGATTGGAGCGTGATGAATCCCATATTCGGACTTCTGATCGCGCTGGTGGTCTGCGCTCTGGCGGTCTGAACCGGGCGGCGGTCTGAAACGGGTTCAGTCCGTGTACAGGGCGTCTGACTCGCGCAGCACCAGGGTCGGCTGCACGATTTCATGCGGCTTCTCGGGTTCCTCTCCGTTGATGAGCTTGATTGCCTTCTGGGCGGCCGAACGTCCCATCTTGAACGGGTCCTGTTTCATGGTGGTGAGGTTGACGGTGTCGGCATAGGGGCTGTCGTCGAAGCCGATGATCGAGTAGTCGCGTGGCGTGCGGTGTCCGTAGCGTTCGAGCTTGAGCATCAGCGGAATCGCCATTATGTCCATCTGGCAGCAGATGGCGTCGGGGAACTCGTCCAGCGCGAGCAGCGCCGACAGCGCCAAATCGGCGAACGCGCGTCCGCGCGGCACGGTGACCACCTGCCAGTTGAGTTCGCGCGTCTTCTCGACGTTTTCGCAGGCGCGGATGAATCCGCGGCCGCGGGCGTCGATCGAGGAGTCCATGGACTCGGACGCCGCCGAGCAGGCGTACACGATGTGCTTGTGGCCGAGGTTGAGCAGATGCTGGGTGGCCGTGTACATGCCGTTTTCGTCGTCGATACTGATGGAGGCGTCGAATCCGTCGATGGACGGCGTGTTGATGCCGATGATCGGCACGCGGATGCGCTTGAGCTGTTCGACCTCTTTCTCGTCGATGGCGAAGGACGCCACGAACACCGCGTCGACGTTGCGTCGCACTGGCAGGTCGGTGAAGAACTTGCGGCGCATGTCGGCGGTGTCGATGTGCTGGAAGACGGAGATGTCGTAGCCGGCGTCGTGCATGATCGAGTTGATGCCGGCGAAGATCTGGGTGTTGAACCAGCTGGTGATCTCCTCGTTCATGAGCAGCGCCACACGGAACGTCTGCCCGGATTTCAGGGCCGCGGCCGAGCGGGAGATGTTGAAGTCGAGCTGGTCCGCGGCCTGCAGCACCTTGTGCCGTGTCTTCTCCGACACGACTTCGGGGTGGGCGAATGCGCGGGATACGGTGGATATGGAGACCCCTGCCGCTTTTGCCACTTCGCGTATTCCTGCTTTATCCATGTAGACAACTCCTTTGCTGTGTGTTGAATTCCCCATCGTGCCGTGACTGCCGACATTATATCTGTTTCATTATACTGCAAACGTTCTCAAAGAGAAGGGGGCGCGTGTAAGGCTCTTTGAAAATGAAAACCGTTCTCTCGGTTACGGAAAATGACCGCGGAAGTTCACGTTACGTTCGGATACTCGTCGCGTGACGGTTGAATGGCCGACATAGTTTGCTCGGTGAGGGCCGCGAGGCCTTCCGGTGCTGCCGAGAGAGGCTTGCTGTGCCCGACGGCGCCGGTGATTGACCGCCGGGGCATGCCCGGCTTCGTGATTGGAAGAAGAGATCCATGAACATCAACAAAATGCTCAAAGGCGCCGTCGCGGCGTTGACCTCAGCTGCGGCCCTGGGCGCGCTGACCGCTCCGGCGTTCGCCGCGAGCGGCACCTACGATCTGAACGGCAAGGGCGTGGACGCCCTGTCGGTGCACGGCGGCGCCCAGCGCATCGCCACAATCGGCAACGCGAAGGCGAAGAACGTCATCCTGTTCATCGGCGACGGCATGGGAGATTCCGAGATCACCGTCGCACGCAACTACCTGCACGGCGTCAACGGCACGTTCCAGGGCCTCGACAAGATCGGCCAGCCGGGCGCACTCCAGACCTCGACCGGCAAGGCCGCCGAAAGCGGCGTCGGCCAGTACACCACGTTCTCGCTGGGCGGCAGCTCCAACGATTCGCTGATGGCCAAGGATTCCAAGGGCCAGCTCACCGGTTCCAAGACCGCCGGCGTGATCACCCCGGTCACCGACTCCTCCGCCTCCGGCTCCGGCTGGGCGACCGGCACCAAGACCTACAACAACGCCGTGTCCGTGGACGTCAAGGGCAACCCGCAGCTCAACATCATTGAGCTCGCCAAGGCCAACGGCCTCGCCACCGGCAACGTGACCACCTCCGAGATCCAGGATGCCACTCCGGCGGTCCAAGAATCCCACTCCTCCGAGCGCGCCTGCTACGGCCCGCAGGGCAAGTGGGACGGCACCGACAAGAACGGCGACGGCAAGGTCGATATCAAAGACGCCGAGCTCGCCGGCATCGGCAGCTGCCTCGCCGACCAGCTCAAGGCCAACGGTGGCATCGGCTCCATCTCCGAGCAGCTGCTCGACACGCGCGCCGACGTGACCATCGGCGGCGGCGCCAAGTACTTCAACCAGCTCGACGAGAACGGCAACACCCTGTGGCAGCAAGCCGCTGACCGCGGTTTCCAGACCGTCAAGAGCGGTGACGTCGACGGCTTCAAGAACCTGACCTACAAGGATGGCCAGCCGGTGCTCGCCCTGCTCGGCGACGGCAACCTGCCGACCCAGTTCAACCCGTCTGTGGCCACCAAGCAGGACGCCGCCAAGGACAAGAAGCCGACCGTGTGCACCACCAACGCCAAGTGGCTCGGCAATCAGGGCGCGGCCCTCGCCGATTTCACCGACAAGGCGCTCGACCTGCTGCAGGCCAACCCGAAGTCCGAGAAGGGCTTCTTCCTACAGGTCGAAGGCGCTTCCATCGACAAGCAGGACCACAACGCCAACGCCTGCGGCCAGATCGGCGAGACCGACGACCTTGACAAGGCCATCTCCGCCGCCCTCAAGAAGGTCGACCTGAGCGACACCCTCATCATCGTGACCGCCGACCACGCCCACACCTCGCAGATCGTCGAATCCCAGCCGTACTACGCGCTGAGCACCGTGCTGAAGAACGCCGACGGCTCCAAGACCACCATCTCCTACGGCACCTCCGAGAAGAACCTGTACTCCGACGGCCAGGACACCGAAGGCGCGGCCGATTCCAGCAAGGCCCAGGGCAACATGAGCCACACCGGCACCCAGCTGCGCATCGCCGCATCGGGCCCCGGTGCGTCCCGCGTGGATGGCCTGACCGACCAGACCGATAACTTCTACACGATCGCCGGCGCCCTTGGCCTGGCGACCGACACCACGTCGCAGAACAACCTGTCCAACGGCGGCAAGGTCACCGTGAACAAGGACAAGGACGGCAAGTACAGCGCGGCCGTCACCGGCTTCAACGGTGACGCGGTGCTGTCGTACCAGCTGGTCGACAACGCCTCCAAGAAGGTCGTCGCCGAGTCCAACACGTCCACCCCGCTCTCCGGCGTGCGCGTCGCCACCGCGGCCACCACCTCGATCTCGTTCGCCGACTTCACTCCGGCCGAGGGCGCGTCCTACACGCTGACGGTGAACGGCCGCCAGTCCGGCAAGTCCGCCTCCGTGAGCTTCCCGTCCGCTTCAGGCTCCGCCGACAAGACGCCGAACGGCGGCAACGGCAGCGGCACTGTCGCTCAGGGCACCGTCAAGGAGCCGACCGCTCCTCTGGGCAAGACCGGCGCGACCGTGCTCGGCCTGGCGCTGATGGTGCTCGCTCTGGGCGCCGGCGCGATGGTCGTGCGCTCCGTCAAGGCGGGTCGCCGCTGAGCTGACGCTCGCCGCGATTCGTGACGTCGCCTAGGGCGACTGATACGCCAGCCGGCTGCAACCTGTGGTGGTTGCGGCCGGCTCTTTGCATTTGGGTGCTCTCAAAACTCGCAGATACGGCGGCTTTTCGCTAAGAAATCGGTGTATCTGCGAGTTTTGAGAGCGGACTTGAGTGATATCGACTCAAGTTTTTGTGAAGAAGTGGGAATAAAAGCTGGTGCTCGAAAGTTGAGTGGTGTAGGCTCAAGTTTTGGAAAGCAAAACGAGGGCAACCTTGAGGCGAAGACCCGTGGGCGTCGATCGAGCACCGATGGCCGCGGGGCCAAGACTTGAGCAAGCAAACGTAAACGAACAAGATATTTAAGGAGCACACATTATGGCACGTGCAGTTGGTATTGATCTGGGTACTACGAATTCCTGCATCGCGACCCTTGAAGGTGGCGAGCCCACCGTCATCGTGAACGCCGAAGGCGCGCGCACCACGCCGTCCGTGGTGGCGTTCAGTAAGTCCGGCGAGATCCTGGTCGGCGAGGTCGCCAAGCGTCAGGCCGTGACCAACGTCGATCGCACCATCAGCTCCGTGAAGCGTCACATGGGCACCGACTGGACCGTCGAGATCGACGGCAAGAAGTGGACGCCTCAGGAGATCTCCGCGCAGATCCTGATGAAGCTGAAGAGGGACGCCGAGGCGTACCTCGGCGAGCCCGTCACCGATGCCGTCATCACCTGCCCGGCATACTTCAACGACGCCCAGCGTCAGGCCACCAAGGACGCCGGCAAGATCGCAGGCCTGAACGTCCTGCGCATCATCAACGAGCCGACCGCGGCCGCGCTGGCCTACGGTCTTGAGAAGGGCAAGGAAGACGAGCGCATCCTGGTCTTCGACCTCGGCGGCGGCACCTTCGATGTGTCCCTGCTGGAGATCGGCAAGGACGACGACGGCTTCTCCACCATTCAGGTGAAGGCCACCAACGGCGACAACCACCTGGGCGGCGACGACTGGGATCAGAAGGTCATCGACTGGCTCGTCGGCGAGGTCAAGAACAAGTACGGCGTCGACCTGTCCAAGGACAAGATCGCGCTGCAGCGTCTGAAGGAAGCCGCGGAGCAGGCGAAGAAGGAACTGTCTTCGTCCACTTCGACCTCCATCAACATGCAGTACCTGGCCATGACGCCCGACGGTACCCCGGTGCACCTGGACGAGACCCTGACCCGTGCGCACTTCGAGGAAATGACCTCCGACCTGCTGGGCCGCTGCCGCACGCCGTTCAACAACGTGCTGCGCGATGCCAACATCTCCGTGAGCGACATCGACCACGTGGTGCTGGTCGGTGGCTCCACCCGTATGCCGGCCGTCAAGGAGCTCGTCAAGGAGCTTACCGGCGGCAAGGAAGCGAACCAGTCCGTGAACCCGGATGAGGTCGTGGCCGTCGGCGCCGCTGTGCAGTCCGGCGTCATCAAGGGCGACCGCAAGGACGTCCTGCTGATCGACGTGACCCCGCTGAGCCTCGGCATCGAGACCAAGGGCGGCATCATGACCAAGCTTATCGACCGCAACACCGCCATTCCGACCAAGCGCTCCGAGGTGTTCTCCACCGCGGAAGACAACCAGCCGTCCGTGCTGATTCAGGTCTACCAGGGCGAGCGTGAGTTCGCTCGCGACAACAAGCCGCTGGGCACCTTCGAGCTGACCGGCATCGCGCCGGCTCCGCGTGGCATCCCGCAGATCGAGGTCACCTTCGACATCGACGCCAACGGCATCGTGCACGTGTCCGCCAAGGACAAGGGCACCGGCAAGGAGCAGTCGATGACCATCACCGGTGGCTCGGGCCTGCCGAAGGACGAGATCGACCGCATGGTCAAGGAGGCCGAAGCCCACGAGGCCGAGGACAAGAAGCGCAAGGAGGACGCCGAGACCCGCAACCAGGCCGAGGCATTCGCCTACCAGACCGAGAAGCTGGTCAACGACAACAAGGATAAGATCTCCGACGAGATCGCCAAGGAAGTCACCGACAAGGTGAACGCCCTGAAGGAAGCCCTGAAGGGCGAGGACATCGAGAAGATCAAGAGCGCGCAGAGCGAGCTCATGACTTCCGCGCAGAAGATCGGCGAGGCACTGTACGCGCAGCAGGGTGCTGCGGGCGCTGCTGATGCTGCCGGTGCGGCTGCCGGTGCGTCGGGTGCCGCCTCCAACGGTGGCGATGACGACGTGGTGGACGCCGAGGTCGTGGACGATGACGACAAGAAGGACAACAAGTAATCATGTCCGAGTTCAACAAGGACGATTACCTGAACGACCTGCCTGACGCGGACAACCTGTCCGCCACCGGGCAGGCCGGCCCTTCCGACGGCGCTGCCGCCGATTCTGCCGGCAAGGCGTCGGACTCGGCCAAGTCTGCGGATGCGTCTGCTGATAAGGGCGCTGCCGGCCCGGCTGGGGACAAGGCGTCCGCCGAAGCGGACCCTTCCGATAAGACTGGTGACTCCGCTGCCGCGGGTGCGGATGACGGAGCGGCCGCCGACGACTCGCTGACCCCGCTGGGCAAGGCCAAGAAGGAAGCCGCCGACTATCTCGAAGCGTTGCAGCGTGAACGCGCCGAGTTCGTCAACTACCGCAATCGTGCGCAGCGCGAGCAGGAGCGTTTCCGCCAGCATGGCATCATCGACGTGCTGACCGCGTTGCTGCCGGCGCTCGACGACATCGATCGCATCCGTGAACACAGCGAGATGGACGACTCCTTCAAGGCCGTGGCCGCGAAGATCGACAAGGCGTTCGAGAAGTTCGGCGTGGAGAAGTTCGGCGAAAAAGGCGAGGAATTCGACCCCACCAAGCATGAGGCGATCCTGCACAAGCCGGACGCCGAGGCCGAGAAGGAGACCGTCGACACGGTCGTGGAAGCCGGCTACCGCATCGGTGACCGCGTGATCCGCGCCGCCCGCGTCGTAGTAGCCTCCCCGCAAAACTAACCCCCCCCCAAGAGGAGTTTGCGGAAATCCGACCACCCTCAGATTTCCGCAAACCACCGGTCTCATCTCGCTGTCACCGCAGCAAGCGCGCGATACCACACTCGCGCAAAACATGCACCCGACTCGCAGATGCAGACGCAAGTCACTGCACCTAACGAGTGCGGAGCGGGCGGGCATGTTGTCCGATCGTAAACCTCGGCCCGAGCGGCCTGGAGCGAAGTCGGACAACATGCCCGCCAGCTCCGCACGGTCTACGGTCTCCGCACCGTCCCAAGCGTCCGCTACCCCAAGCGACAGAACTCCGCACGGTCGCACGTTGACCGCAGACACGATCACATCACCGTCGTCTCCGCTCCGGTCACGGCAAACATGCCGACCTCCGCGGTGACGAACACCAATACGCAACAACAGAAAAACAACATACGACACGCATACACGCATACACGAAAGGAGACCTGAATGGCTGAGAATGAATGGCTGAGCAAGGATTTCTACAAAGTCCTCGGTGTCTCCAAGGACGCCACCGAGGATGACATCACCAAAGCGTACCGCAAGCTGGCGCGCAGATACCATCCCGACCTGAACAAGACGAAGGAGGCCGAGGAGAAGTTCAAAGACATCTCCGAGGCATACGACGTGCTCAGCAACAAGGAGCAGCGGCAGAAGTACGACGCGATCCGTCAGTTCGGCATGGGCGGGGCGCGTTTCGCTGGCGGCTCCGGTCAGGGCGGGTTCGACGCTTCCGGATTCTCGGATATCTTCGGTTCGATGTTCGGCGGCAACGGCGGCAATGTGCGCTTCAGCACGTCCGGCGGCGGTCCGAGCAATCTCAACGACATCTTCTCGATGTTCGGCGGGGCTGCCGGTGGCCGTGGCGGTGCGAGCTATGGCGGTTCGCGTTACGGTAACCCGTATGAGGAGCCGCCGACTCCGCAGCGCGGCGATGACCGCAAGTCCAAGATCACGTTGACGTTCCGTCAGGCAGTCAAGGGCGCTACCGTGTCGCTGCGCGTGGACGGCAAGCAGTTCAAGACGCATATTCCCGCCGGGGTCAAGGACGGGCAGAAGATTCGTATCGCAGGCAAGGGCAAGCCGGGCAGCAACGGCGGCGCGAACGGCGACATGTATCTGACCGTGCAGGTGAAGCCGGACTCGCGGTTCACGATGCGCGGCCATGACATCGTCATGGATGTGCCGGTGACCGTAGGCGAGGCTGTGGCCGGCGCTCGCGTGGAAGCGCATGACATCGATGGCGAGACCGTCACGTTCAAGGTGCCGGCGGGCTCGTCCAGTGGCGCGGAGATTCGTGTCAGCGGCAAGGGCGTTCAGTCCGCCACTGCCGGCGACCTGATTGGGTGCGTGCAGATTCGCGTGCCCGCGAAGCCGGGTCTGGGCGCGAAGCACGCCGCGAAGGAATTCGACAAGTCCGTCGAGGGCTACGCCGAAGAGGTCGCCGCCGAGCGGTAATCCTCCCGGCGGCATCTCGCATCGTCGCGGAGCGACTGGGGGCGGTTCACCATCACCCCGCAGCCGATAATCAACGTTAAGGAGATGATGATCATGGCGCGAATCGCACAGGAAGTCAGACGTGCGTATGCTGCTTGCGCCGCGGCGTTGGTCTCCGGCGGCGTTGATCTCGATGCAATCGACGCGCTCGGCCTGAACGTGGAGATGCCGGTGTTCACGGTGAGTCAGGCGGCTCAGATCGCGGGTGTGCATCCCCAGACGCTGCGTCAGTACGACCGCCTTGGTCTGGTGGTGCCTCAGCGCACGGAGGGTGGTGCGCGGCGCTACACGCTTCGTGACGTGGCGCGTCTTGCGCAGGCGCAGCAGTTGAGCCAGGACGAGGGTATCAATCTCGCAGGCGTCACGCATATTCTTTCGTTGCAGGAGGAGAACAGGCAGCTGCGCCGGCAGATTCGGCATCTTCGCCGTCGACTGGACGGCGATAGCGTGTTCGAAGCCGGTATGGATGGTGAAGTCGTCGAGGTGCGGCAGTCGCCGTTCTATCATGTGCGTCGGCGCGGGCGCGCATATATCGCACCGTTGCAGATCACATCCGGTCGCGAATAGGCGGCCGTCATCCCGTCATAGTCCCATCTGGCATCCGCTGGATGGGACTTTTGTCGTATGGGGACGTCTTGTATCCCGCCATCGTCCCGTTTTATTCCTGTCGGATGGGACTTTGGGCGGGTGCTGGATGGGAAGTGGGGGAATGATGCGGAATTGCAGACAATTTCATGTCATTTTGTTCACAATGTAGGCTATAATACTGTACTCGACAGCGATTTTGCTATGTCAATGAAGATTGAATAGCAAGATACTATACAAATAACGCTTGATGGTGAGAAAGCCATGCCGTCCCATAGGTGGAACGGCGGTCGGGGCCCAAAGTCGTGACCCGGCGTTGCACAGGAGAGGAACACACATGGTTCGTTCGACCAAGCCATCGCTGCTGCGCCGTCTTGGCGCGCTGGTGGCGGCCGCTGCCATGCTGGTGGTACTGCCCGCAGGGGTATCCACCGCGAGTGCGGCCAGCGATGATGCTGACATGCTCACCGTCACGATGACGCGTACCGACACCCTCGGCGACGAGGTATATGTCGGTGACACGCTCACCTACAGTTTCACCAACACCAACAACACGAGTTCGGCATTCACCGCATTCCCCGCCGAGTCGAATCTGAGCGGTGTGCTGACCACAGGAACGCCGAACTGCCGTTATGAGAACCTTGCGGGAGGCGCTTCCTACCCTTGCTCCACGGCCAGCCACACCATCACTGCGGATGATCTCACGGCCGGCAGCTTCACCCCGCGTACCGTGTGGAAGGCCACCTCTGACCGAGGGGGCACTCAGGTGCTGCAAGACAACATCGTCTCCACCGGCGACACCGTCACCGTGAAGGAAGGCAAGCGCCCCGATCCGGCCACCATCCCCACAGACCGTGCCGATGGCGAGGCCGTGCGCCTGGCCACCGCCCGCCAGAACCTCGGTACCGAATGCTACCGTATTCCGGCGCTCGCCGAGGCGCCCAACGGCTGGATCCTCGCCGCATTCGACCAGCGTCCCAATACGGCGATGGCCAACGGCAGCGGCGTCAAGTGCTGGGATGCCCCGCAGCCGAACTCCATCGTGCAGCGCATCTCCAAGGATGGCGGCAAGTCGTGGACGCCGATCCAATATGTCGCGCAGGGCAAGAACGCCCCGGACCGCTACGGCTATTCCGACCCATCCTATGTGGTCGATGAGGAGACCGGCGAGATCTTCCTGTTCTTCGTTCACTCGTACAACAAGGGCTTCGCCGACTCTCAGCTTGGCGTCGATGAGAGCAACCGCAATGTGCTGCATGCGGTCGTCGTCAGCTCAAAGGACAACGGCGAGACGTGGAGCAAGCCGCGTGACATCACCGCTGACATCACCAAGGGTTACGAGAACGAGTGGAAGTCCCGTTTCGCCACCTCCGGTGCCGGCATCCAGCTCAAGTACGGCAAGTACAAGGGTCGTCTGATTCAGCAGTATGCCGTGGGCCGTACGACCGGTTCGAACGCCGCGGTATCCGTGTACTCCGACGACCATGGCAAAACCTGGCAGGCCGGCAACCCGGTGACGGGCATGCTGATGGATGAGAACAAGGTCGTGGAGCTGTCTGATGGCCGTGTGATGCTCAACTCCCGCCCGGGTAACGGTTCCGGTTACCGTCGCGTGGCGATTTCGGAGGACGGCGGCGTGAACTACGGTACGGTCAAAAACGAGACGCAGCTGCCGGATCCGAACAACAACGCGCATATTACGCGCGCGTTCCCGGATGCTCCCGAGGGCTCGGCGAAGGCGAAGGTGCTGCTGTACTCGTCGCCGCGCGCGAACAACGAGGGCCGTGCGAACGGCGTGGTCCGCATCTCGCTCGATGACGGTACCACGTGGTCATCCGGAAAGCTGTACAAGGCAGGCTCGATGGCCTACTCGGTCATCACCGCGCTGAGCGGTGCCGCTGGCGGTGGTTATGGTCTGCTGTACGAAGGCGCTTGGGTCACCGGCGGCGGCATTGACAGCCACGACATCATGTACACGCACATTTCCATGGATTGGCTCGGCTACCTGTCCGCCACCGCAGACGACGTGACCGCTTCGGTTGAAGAGGGTGCCAGCACGGTGGACGTGACCGTTCCGGTGAGCAACGTCGGTTCTGTGGATTACACCGGCGTGACGGTGACTCCGGCCGATCTGCCGACCGGCTGGTCTGCCTCTCCGGTGAACGTGGGCGCTCTTGCCGGCGGCGCGTCCAAGGACGTGACCGTCACGGTGAATGTTCCCGCAACTGCCAAGAAGGACGATGTCGCCAAGATCGTCCTGCGTGTGACCGGCACGTCCGCTGCGAATGCCGACGCCACGACCGGCTTTGACGGCTCCATAACGGTGAACGTCACCGAAAAGAGCGAGCCCGATCCTGAGCCAGAGCCGACCATCACGGGTGTTTCGGCGGTGACGTCGCAGGCTGGTGTGAAGGTCGGTGACGTGTTTGATGCGTCGAAGGTGTCGGTGACGGCGGCGATGAGTGATGGTTCGTCGAAGGCATTGGCTGCCGGCGAGTACTCGCTGTCGGCTGTGGATGCTGACGGCAAGGCGGTCGATTTGGCTGAGCCGTTCGCGGCGGCTGGTGTGGTGACGGTCACGGTGAGTGTGCCTGTGGAGGGTGCGAATCCGTTGACGGCATCGTTCACGATTGACGTGGCCGAGAAGAGCGTCGACCCTGAGCCCGAGCCCGAACCCGAACCCAAGCCCGAACCGGAGAAGCCGGCCGGACCGAAGGTCGACGTGCCCACCGAGAAGCCCGGCCTGTCCAAGACCGGCGCTTCCACGGCAGGCATGTCCATCGTGTTCGTCTTGTTGGCACTGTCCGGTGTCGCGGCGTTGTCGCTGCGCCGGCGCTCCGCTCACTGATCTGACCGAGACCTCACTGCCGCGGCGGTAAACCGTCCGGCCGATGAGTGACGGCATACAGGAAAAGCCCCCGAAACACGGGGGCTTTTTCATGTTGTAATTCGTTCACTCTGTAGACTACAATGAGGGAAATTTCAGCGTATCGCTGTGATTCTCATATAACCGAATAGTTCATACTATTTACATAAATATTATGCGGTAAAGAAGCCGACTGCGCCGAAGAAGACGCTGCTACCCCCGTATCGGTCCGGAAGCTGACCTGCCGCAGAGAAGAAAGACTCGATATGACCACAATATTCCGACGTGCCACGGCAAAAACGCTGATGCGCAAGCTCAGCGGGCTGCTGGTGGCCATCGCCATGCTGGCAGTGCTGCCGGCTGGCACCATCAGCGCGAATGCGGCGGACGAAACACCCCAAGAATATCTGCAACTCACCCTGACCCGCACCGACAGCAACGGCACCCCGGCCGAAGTCGGCGACAAGCTCACCTACAGTCTCGGCTACAAAAACGTTTCCGATACCGGTTTCATTGTGTATCCCACGGCGTCGAACCTCAACAATGTCGCCACGCCGCAGTCGGCGCGCAACCCCAATCCCATGTGCCGGTGGGGGAATCTCGCGGCGGGTGCTTTGGCTGCATGCACTTGGAGCGCGAGCAAGGAGTTCGCCTACCATGTGGTGACCGAAGACGATGTCGCAAACGGCTTCACGCCCACCGCGACCGTGGCGGCGACCACTCAGGACGGCACCAATGGCGTTCTGCAAAGCGTCGACATCACCGGCGAGACGGTGCCGGCCGTCCCTGCGACCTCCACACTGCGCGTCGCCATGCAGCGTACCGATACGCTCGGCGATAATGTGAAGATCGGCGACCGGCTGACCTTCAACTTCACCTACACCAACAAAACCGCGCAGAAGATTTATGCCTACCCGAGCGAGTCGAACATCGAACGCGTGGACGTGGTGTCCTATCCGAGCAACAGCTGCCGATCCGGAGTAGAGGCCAACCAGACCGCATCATGTGGGTTCGCCTATCACGTCATCACCGCTGAGGACGTCGTGGCCCGCAGATACACGCCGACAGCCACATTCCGCGCCACATCGGACCGCGACGGCACGCAGGTGCTGCAAGATGACATGACGTTCACCACCGGCACGGTGACCGTCGCGGGGCCGGCCGGCGACGCCGCGTCCACGCCGACGGAGCGCAATGACGGCGAACCGCTCCTGCTGGCGACCAACAAGCAGATCGGCAACACCGATTACTACCGCATCCCCGCCATCGCGCAGGCACCCAACGGCTGGATTCTCGCCGCATGGGATTTGCGGCCGAAATCGGCGGCGGACGCGCCCAACCCGAACTCGATCGTGCAGCGCATCTCCAAGGACGGCGGCAAGTCATGGGAGACGCTGGCATACGTGGCGCAGGGACGCAGCGCCACCAACAAATACGGCTACTCCGACCCGTCCTATGTGGTCGACGAGGAAGCCGGCAAGATCTTCCTGTTCTGCGTGAAATCGTACGATCAGGGCTACTTTGGCTCCGTATTGGGTGTGGAAGATGCGCGCAACGTGCTGCAGGCCGTCGTCATGGAATCCGACGACAACGGCGCAACATGGAGCGAGCCGCGCAACATCACCAGAGACATCACCAAGGGTCACGAAGACGAGTGGAAGTCCCGTTTCGCATCCTCCGGACATGGCATCCAGCTCAAGTACGGGCAGTACAAGGGCCGTTTGATACAGCAATACGCTGTGCGCACCACGAGCAACACGAACATCGCAGTGTCCGTGTATTCCGACGACCATGGCAAGACCTGGAAGGCCGGCAACCCCGTGACCGAAGTGAACATGGACGAGAACAAGGTCGTGGAGCTGTCCGACGGTCGCGTGATGCTCAACTCCCGTCCGGGCGCGGCGGGATACCGTCGCGTTGCGATCTCGGAGGACGGCGGCGTGAACTATGGTCCGATCAAGTCGGAGACCCAGCTGCCGGATCCGAACAACAACGCGCAGATCACGCGCGCGTTCCCGAACGCTCCGGAAGGTTCGGCGAAGGCGAAGGTGCTGCTGTATTCGGCGCCGCGTGCGAGCAACGAGGGCCGTACGAACGGTGTCGTGCGTGTTTCATTCGATGACGGCACCACATGGTCGGCCGGCAAGCTGTTCAAGGCAGGCTCGATGGCCTACTCGGTCATCACCGCGCTGAACGACGCCGCCGGCGGTGGTTACGGTCTGCTGTACGAAGGCGAAAGCATCACCTACACGCGCGCGTCGATGGAATGGCTGGGATATCTCACCGCCACGGCGAGCGGCACCGCGACCGTCAAGGAAGGCGAGGGGACGCTGACCGCGCCGGTCACCGTCACCAACGACGGTCTGACCGACTACACGAACGTCACCGTGACCCCCACAGGTCTGCCGTCTGGTTGGAGCGCCGAAGCCGTGAACGTCGGCAATCTTGCCGCCGGTCAGAGCGCGACCGTGAACGTTCCGGTGACTGTGCCTGCGGCGGCTGTCAGTGGTACCGTCGCGAAAGCGACGATGAAGATCACCGGTAAGTACGCGCAGTCCGAAGACACGCTGCACAGCTTCGCCGAAGGCGAGTTGGCGGTGACTGTCACCGACCCGGATCCCGCAGCCAAGCGGCTCAAACTCACCATCGAACGTACCGATGACAACGGAGACCCGGTCAAGGTCGGTGACACGCTGACCTACCGGATCACCTATGAGAACGTCGGCACGCAGTCATTCGCGGTTTATCCGCGCGAATCCAATCTGGACGGCGTGACGACCCCGCAGTCGGCGAGCAACCCCGCGCCCGTATGCCGGTGGAGCAGGTTGGCTCCGGGAGCGACCGGTGCATGCGTCAGCGGCAACGGCAAACAGCTCGCCTACCACACGGTGACGGAAGCGGACGCGACGGCCGGCTCGTTCACGCCGAGTGCGACCATCGACGCCACCGCAGACGCGAGCGGCGAGACGGTGCTCGAATCGGTGTCCATCACCGGTGACCCCGTCACCGTGAGCCAGCCGGTCGAACTGCCGGCGGACATCGCCGCATGGAAGACCCGCAACGAGGCGCTCGCCGACTGGCAGACGCTCTCCGAAAAGCTCGCAAAGACCGACCGCATCAACTGGCTGTTCACCGGCGACTCCATCACGCACGGCGTGCAGTTCACGCGCGGCTACCGCACCTATTCGGAACTGTTCGCGAACCATCTGGACACCGCGTCGGTGCGCGGTGTATCCCGCGCCAACGATGTGGTCATGAACACCGGCATCTCCAGCGCGGACGCCAGTTGGCCGCTCAAGGACGGCGCATTCGAGAAATGGGTGTCCGACAAGCACCCCGACGTCGTGTTCCTCACGTTCGGCATGAACGACGGGCGTACAGGCCAGGCGTTCACCGTCGACCAGTACACCGCCAACCTGTCCACACTGATTGACAAGATCCGCGACCTCGGCGCCATCCCGGTGCTGCAGACGCAGAACTACACGACCAACACGACGTTCAACGCCAACCTCGACACGTACTTTGACGCGGAACGTCGACTCGCGCTCGACAAGAACGTGCTGCTGGTGGACTTCAACAAGCAGTGGCTGGAACTCGGCGGCGGCAACCGCGAATCCGGCACGTATATGGGTGCCGGCAACGACATCCACCCCGGCGAGAACGGGCACATCGAATGGGCCAAGTTCACGCTGGGAGCGCTCAATATGATCGCCAACGACGACCCGCTCGCCCGGTGGAGCAGCTCCGACATGACACTGGACAAGCCGACCGTGACGGTGGACGCCGACGGCAACGGGCTGAAGGGCTCGGACGGGCTTGAACCCGCCCCGGCCGCGGCCAAGTCCGTGGGCAAGTTCCTCTCCGGCGCACAGTACGTTGACCTGGGCGGCGATGTGGTGAGCGCTGTGGCCGGCAAACAGGAGTCCAACGTGACCATCCGGTTCCGTGCGTCGGCGACCGGACAGCCGCAGACGCTGTTCTCGCTGGGCGACTCCGGCTCCGCGACCCGCGCTACCGTGCGACTGAGCGCGACCGGGTTGGTGCAGTTCCTCAACTCCGGCAACACCGGCGACTTCTACACGGTCGGCACGAACGACCTCGCGGATGGCGCATGGCATACGGTGTCCGTGAACTTCGTGGCGAACGGCTTCACGATCTATGTTGACGGAGCCGCGATGCGCGCGATCCGTGGCGGCGCGGGCACTCAGCTGAACGTGCCGGGCGCGATCACGGTGAACACGGCCACGGCCGGCGCGATCCGCGGGGCCGACAGCGCCGGCGGCGCGCAGCAGCTCACCGGCATTGTCGATTACGTCGCCGCATGGAGCCGCACACTGACCGATGCGGAAGCCAAGCGAATCAGCGCCGAAGCCAGTGCCGTGGCGGTGACGAAGGTCGATGCGGCGGTGAACGCGTTGCAGCCGATCATCTCCGATACCGGTGCTCGCAAAAATATCGTGTTCGTGGGTGGCGAGACCATCGAAGGCGGGTATACGGATCATCTGATTGCCAAGAACATCGTGCAGCTGCTCGACGAGCGCGTGCGCTGGGAATACGCCACCGGGCTGAGCGCCACGGACCGCGAACTGCAGCGTGCCAAATTCTTCGTGGCGGCCGGGCAGGGCGGTCTAACTGCCAAGCAGATGGACGAGGACTACGCTGCGATGGTGGGCGAGTATTCGCCGGACATCCTCTTCTTGGCTCCGGACCTGTATGACGCTGACGGGAATCTTGCGGAAAGCGACGCCGCCGCGTTCGCCGGGCATATTCGCTCCGTGGCCGCCAAGGCGAAGGAGGCGGGCGCCAAGGTCGTGCTGGTGACGCCGGTCACCGTGCGCGGCGGGGAAGACAAGTATGCCGGCGCTATGCGCACGGTGGCCAAGGAAGACGATTTGCCGCTCATCGACGCGCAGGCGTGGATCGGCAAGGTCGTCGCCGCCGACGCGAGCGTCAAGACCGCGTGGTTCAACAAGGCCGGCCAGCTCAACTATGCCGGGCATCTCGGCTACGCGCGATTCATGATGCGCTCGCTCGACCTGTACCCGAGCAACGTGTCAGGCAGCCGCATCGCGTCTCTGCCGTACGACACCGCCAATGTTACTTTGGTCGGAGCGAGCGAAAACGGTGGCGAGCTGCCGGTCGGGCGCGTTGAGGGCACCGACAGGGCGCACATCGACACCATGCAGATCGGTGCGGCGGCTTCGCTGGTGGTCGCCGACAGCTACGCCGTCTACGAGATCGGCGAGGACGGCGGGCGGACCTTGGTCGCGGACGGCCTCAAGCCCGCGGATGTGCTTGCGGACGGCATCGACGTGACCGTAAACGATACGGCGGCGCACCGGTATGAAGTGGTCGGTTCGGCGAACGTGCCGGAGGGCGCGGACGCCGTGACCGTGACATATACGGCGACGCTGGCGGCTGTCGAGGAGCCGGAGCCCGGGCCGGATCCCGATCCCACTCCAGACCCGAGCGAAAAGCCGGACGGTGACGGTACCGGCGACGGCACTGGCGACGGTACCGGCGACGTGCAGAAGCCGACCCCGGACGCTGTGGCGAAAACCGGTGCGGATGTGTTCGGTCTTCTTGCCGCAGTGGCGGCGCTGCTCGCGGCAGGCGGTGTGACGCTGCCGCTGCGCCGTCGCGCGAATCGGTAAGTCTCTCGACTGGGCGGCGGCAGTCAACGGTTCGTTTCGATTTCGACTGATTGCCGCAGCCCGTACCGAATCGGTTGACTGGTCTTGAGGGCCGTTGGCGGAAATCCTGCCAGCGGCCCGCTTTCGTTTGCGCTGATTGCGGGTTGCCTCGGTCGGAGTATGGTCGTTGCTGAGTCATGAGCGTGTAATGGACGTCAAGGATCAGGCGGCCTCTTCGAGGTCATCTGGGATAATGAAAACGAAAGCCCGGTTGCCGGGCATGCAGGCATACAGTTGGCGTCAATACAAGGTGGGGTTGTGCATGAGCGACATGTTGTTGAAGGCCGTGTTCTGGGATCTGGACGGTACGTTGATCGATTCGGAACCCTACTGGCACGAGGGCGAGATGGAGATCGCCGCGGCGCATGGCGGGTATTGGGATGAGGATCTAGCGTGGTCCTGTTCTGGCACTCCGCTTGACTATTGCGCGAAGACGATGATCGAGCACGGGACGGATTTGCCGCCCAAGCAGATTGCCAAGGCGATGGTCGATTACGTCGCCAAGAAGGAGTTCGAGCGGGTGCCTTGGACGAATGGCGTGCTGGACGTGCTAGGGTCGCTGGTCGCTGCCGGGATCCCTTCCGTGCTGGTCACGACATCGCCGCGCAGGCTCGCTCAGAACGTGATTGATCATGCGCCGGCCGGCGCGTTCGTCGGATTCGTCTGCGGTGACGATGACCTGCCGCATAAGCCCGATCCGGCTCCATATCTGGCGGCGGCGAAGATGCTTGGCATCGAGACGGGCGTGGCCGGAGCCGATGGCGCCGTGGAACTCCCCGGCATCGCGAGGTGCGTCGCTTTGGAGGATTCGGCCACGGGCATCGCCTCGGCTGTCGCGTCCGGGGCCACGACCATTGCTCAGCTCGGCTTCAACCGCAACGCCAAAGCCGACGGCCCGCAATTCACCTCCATCGACGGCTTCGCCGGCATCACCGCCGAAGCGCTGAATGCCTTCATCCGCCAGCGCCTCGGCTCCTGAACCGCCAGCGGTTGCTGAATCTTCCTCCCGCTGGCGGGGCTGTCGACTGAAAGCCGACTGGGGGTGGTCTTTACCATGGGGTGGCGGTCTTTACCGTATCGGCTCTAGAACCGCCCCCCCAGTCTCGCTGTGCTCGACAGCCCCGCCAGCGGGGGCGTATGGTCATCGGGGGCGAAAAATGAAAAAGGCCGATCCCGGTGGAATGGAATCGGCCTTCGTGGAGCTGATGGTAATCGAAACCACGACCTCTTCGATGCGAACGAAGCGCTCTACCAACTGAGCTACAGCCCCTTGGATGTTGCCTTGCTTCGCAGGACAACTCAATACACATTAATACGACCCATGTCCAAATGCAAGCCGGCGTGTGTGAAAATTGGGTGCCGGTTATGGGCTGATATGCGTCACTGTGTGAGGGCTCACCCAGTGACGCAACGGAACGTAATCAGGCAGGCCGGGCGGCCAACAGGAGTGGCCGGTCGCGTTACTTGTTCTGCGTGCCGGCCGCCACACTCGATGAGTTCGCCGCGGTACCGGGCTTCTTGCCGAATTTCGCCTTGAGCAGTCCGATGATGGTCGGCAGCAGCGACACCAGCAGAATCAGCACGATGACCAATTCGAAATGCTTCTGCACGACGGGGATGTTGCCGAAGAAGAATCCCAGCAGTGTGAACAGCGTGGACCAGCACAGGCCGCCCAGCACCGAGAACGGGGTGAACCGGCTCCAGCGCATGCCGGAAATACCGGAGATGAACGGCATGAACGTGCGGATGAATGGGAAGAAACGCCCGAGGAACACCGCCAGTGGCCCCCATTTCTCGATCATCTTCTCGGTTTTCGCCAGCCGTTCCGGCGTCATGGCCTTCACCTTGCCTGACGCGATGATTCGGCGTCCGAAGAAGTGCCCGATGAAGTAGTTGCTCTGATCGCCCAGGATCGGCGCAATCCACACTACGGGCAGCAGTGCCATCAACGGCAGCCCGCTGTCGCCCTGCGCGGCGAAGAAGCCGGCTGCGAACAGCAGCGAGTCGCCGGGGAGGAACGGGAAGAACACCACGCCCGTCTCAATGAATACGATGAGAAAGATGAAGCCGAGCGCAGGCGCGGTGCCCATGGCAATCCAGCTGGCGATTGCGCCGCGAGGGTCCTTCAGCAAATTGACGATGAAATGAACGAAACCCATGAAAATTCCCGTCACTATCAATGGTGTAGTTCCACTAAGAAAACTCTAAGAACCATACCAGCGGGGGTGTAGCAGGGGAGATGCGGCATGTAGCGGTGCGGATAGGCGGTTCCGCGTTCTTAAGTGCGCGCTGAAACGACGACCGTGCGCACTTGGGTACGCAAACAGGGTCATTTGCGTTCCTATGTTCGCGCACTTGTCGTTTCGGCGCGCACTTAGGTACGCAACGGGTGGTCGTCAGGTACTTGGCGTGCGGGATACTGGGAACCATGGATACTGTGCAAGATGATTCGCAAGTCGTGCCGGAGGGCGCCTCGCCGGAAGCCACCGAGCCGGAAGCCACCGAGCCGAAGGCCGCCCCGCGGACGGTCATGGTGCCGAGCGGCACCGTTGTGCTCGCCGCCACGCCGATCGGCAATGTGGGCGACGCCTCCGACCGATTGAAGGCGCTGCTGGCGGACGCCGACATCGTCGCGGCCGAGGACACGCGGCGACTGTATGACCTCGCGAACCGACTCGGCGTGCACGTGAACGGCACGGTTATCGCCTATCACGACCACAACGAGCGAGCCAAGGCCGACGGGCTGCTCGACCGTGTGGAGACCGGCGCCACCGTGCTGGTGGTATCCGACGCGGGCATGCCGACCATCAACGATCCCGGACTGGCGATCGTGCGCCGGGCCATCGAGCGTGGGCTGCCGGTCACGTGCGCGCCCGGACCGAGCGCCGTGCTCGACGCGCTCGCGCTTTCCGGCCTGCCGACCGACCGGTTCTGTTATGAGGGGTTCCTGCCGCGCAAGCACTCCGAACGCGTGCAGCATCTGCGCATGCTGCAGTCCGAGCGCCGCACGATCGTGTTCTACGAGACGCCCCATCGCATCGCGGATTCGATGGATGACCTGCTCGATGCGTTCGGCCCGAACCGCGCGATGGCGTTGTGCCGCGAGCTGACGAAGGATTATGAGGAGATTCGTCGCGGCATGGTCGGCACGATACGCCAAAGCGTCGTTGACAATCCGCCGCGCGGCGAGATGGTGCTGGTGATTGGCGGCGCGTCGGATGAGGAGGCGGAGGCGGCCGCGCCGGCGACGTTGAGCATCGACGATCTGGCCGTGCTGGCCATCGACCGTGCCCTGGAGGATGGCGTGCGCATCAAAGACGCGATCGCGCAGGTGGTCGCCGAACATCCGCTGCCGGATGGCTCGTTGCCGAACCGCAAGCAGGTGTATACGGCCGTTCTGGCAATGAAATCCTGACTTATGTCGCCGGCAAACCGTCGAGCAGGATGGTCAGGGCGCGGTTGACGCCGGGGCCGCCCGCCTGCGCGACGTATTCCAGAAGTGCGGCGTCCGCGCTGGGATTGGCGACCAGCCAGCGCCGCAGTTCCGGCTCATGCTCGGCGATGAACCAGAGCACTTCCGGCGCGGTCGCGGGATCGCACGCCAGCAGCGGGGAGAGTCTGAGCGGCGGAGGGGGAGGAGCCGCCCGCGTTGACCGCCGTGACGCCGTCGCCTGTTCACGCCGTTGCAGAGCATGCATCCGTCTGCCGGGAATGCTCTTGCGTTTGGCTCGTCTGGCTTGACTGTGTCGAAGCCGTCGCCTGGCCGTCCCCGCGCGGGGACGCTCGCACAGCGTCTCCGCGGGATTCTGCAGTCGCTGCAATGTCTTCTCCTGTGATGGCATTCGCATGTGGCTCTCCTTTCGTCGTGTTGATGTGCCGTGGCGGTGAGCCGTGTCGATGGTTGAGTCGGACGGGAGGCCGATGCGGCCCCGCGACCGCTTGCAATCAGAAGAAATGCTTCATCGATGTGAACAGTTCCCTGGCCGGTTGGGTGTTCGGCCAGAAATGGTTGTCATCGAGCGTCTGCATGCACTGCGCAAGACTGACCTGATACTCCTCGAACAAGGCGCACAGCACGTCGCACGCGTCGTGCTCGTTCAGCTCTCCCGGCGTCAGCAGCGCGATGTCGCAGGCTGTGCGCATCGGCGTGGTGATGCGCAGGTTCCCGACCTGTATGACGTGCTCGGGAGCCGTCTTGCGGTTGAAGACGCGAATCTTCCGTCCGTGCGAATCCGCCCGGTAATGGGAGCTGGATATGACATCGACCGTGCGCGGGAACGTGCCGCCGAGCCATACCCACGCGGCGGTGAGCGCGCATGCGATCGTCCCGAACGGGATGAGTTTCAGCGCGATCATCGCGCGGCCGTACAGGGTGTCGGCGTGCTCGGCGCTGTATGCGTTGGTCTGGTCGAGCGAGTGCAGGGTGCCGAAATGCGTCAGCCGAGCCATGCTGAGCGGACCGGGAAGATCCTTGTGGGTGAGCAGTGGCGTGGTGTCGATACGCGGCATGGTGCCGTGCGCGATGAGGTCGGAAACGATTGCGACGGCGTTGTCGCTGCGGCTGATTGTGCCGGCTGACTCCGTGCCGGGCCGCGTTGTGCCGGGATGAGTCTTGCTTGGCGCCGCCGCAGTGGGTCGCGTTGCGCTGGGCGGCCCTGTGTTGGGCTGTGTCGCGTTGGGCTGCGGCTTGCCGACTTTTGCCGCTTCAGCGACATCCGTCTGGTCGGGCGTCGGCGCGACTCCATATCTGATATCCGAAGGCAGTATTCTGTTCATACGCCGACCATAACCATACGATGCGGCGGTCCGCCACCGACCCGGCGAAATCTGTGGATATGTGCATAACTCACGTTCCGCGACGCCGCATTGTGGATAATGCTGTGGATACGCCGCGGTGTCCCCGCTGAGCCGGATAATCGGGATTTATGAGTCATGTTTTGGTAAATGTCGCTTGGCCGTACGCGAACGGCCCCCGTCACATCGGGCATGTCGCCGGTTTCGGCGTGCCCTCGGACGTCTACGCCCGATATGAGCGTATGAAGGGCAACGACGTGCTGATGGTGTCCGGCACCGACGAGCACGGCACCCCGATTCTCGTCGAGGCGGAGAAGGAGGGACTGACCGCCCAGGAGCTCGCGAACCGCTACAACCGCGTGATCGCCAAGGACCTGTGCGACCTCGGCCTGAGCTACGACCTGTTCACCCGCACCACCACCGGCAACCATGAGCATGTGGTGCAGGAGCTGTTCAAGCAGTGCCTGCAGAACGGATACATCTATAAGGGCACGCAGAAGGTCGCGATCTCGCCGTCCACCGGACGCACGCTGCCGGACCGCTACATCGAGGGCGAATGCCCGATCTGCCACGCCGACGGCGCCCGCGGCGACCAGTGCGACGCCTGCGGCAACGAGCTCGACCCCGACGAGCTGATCAACCCCGTCTCCAAGATCAACGGCGAAACCCCGCGCTTCGAGGAGACCGAACACTTCTTCCTCGACCTGCCGGCGCTCGCCGAGGCGAACCTCGCGTGGCTCAAGACCCGCAAGGGCTGGCGCACCAACGTCATCAACTTCTCCATCGGCCTGTTCAAGGAAGTCAAGCCCCGCGCCATCACGCGCGACATCGACTGGGGCATCCCCGTGCCGGTGGCGGGATGGATCGACAATCCGAACAAGAAGTTGTACGTGTGGTTCGACGCGGTGATCGGCTACCTGTCGGCCTCCATCGAATGGGCCCGCCGCCAAGGCGACCCGGAGAAGTGGCGCGAGTGGTGGAACGACCCGAGCTGCCCGGCCTACTACTTCATGGGCAAGGACAACATCACCTTCCACTCCCAGATCTGGCCCTCCGAGATGCTTGCCTACAACGGCAAAGGTTCCAAGGGCGGAGAGACCGGTGAACTCGGCCCGCTGAACCTGCCCGAGCAGGTGGTGGCCAGCGAGTTCATGACGATGGAGGGCAAGAAGTTCAGCTCGTCGCGCGGCATCGTCATCTACGTCAAGGACATCCTCGCTCGCTACCCCGTGGACGCCGTGCGCTACTACATCTCGATCGCCGGCCCGGAGACCTCCGACGCCGACTTCACGTGGGCCGAGTTCGTACGCCACAACAACGAGGAGCTGGCCGCGAGCTGGGGCAATCTGGTCAATCGCGTCGCCAACCTGATCAACAAGAACTTCGGCGAGATCCCGGCGCTCGACGAGGACTCGATGACCAACGAGGACCGTGCGCTGCTCAAGGAGACCTCGGACGCGTTCGACGAGATCGGCGCGCTGATCGAGAAGCATCACCAGAAGAACGCGCTGGTCGCCGCGATGCGCGTGGTCGGCGACATCAACAAGTACATCTCCGCCGAGGAGCCGTGGAAGATCAAGGACGACGAGGCTCGTCTGGGCACGGTGCTGCATGTGGCAGCGCAGGCGGTGTACGACGCGAACCACCTTCTGGCGCCGTTCCTGCCGCACGCGGCGCAGAAGGTCTACGAGGCGCTGGGCGGCTCAGGTGTATTCTCGCCGCTGCCGCGCCTTGAAGAGGTCGAAGACCTCGACAAGCCGGGCTTCACGTACCCGATCATCACCGGCGACTACAAGCTCGGTGAGACCGTGCACCCGTGGGAGAGCGAGCGTCTGGTGGCCGGCACTCCGGTGCCGAAGCCGCATCCGATTTTCGCGAAAATTCCGCCTGAGGCTGTGGCCGAGGAGCTCGCCCGCTTCGACACCGAGCTCGCCGCCCGCAAGAAGGCCGAGGCTGAGCGGTTCGCCGCGGCCCAAGCCGAACTCAAGCAGTGAAATCTAGGCGCTGACAAGGGCCGTTGACTGTTGAGGCTTTGTTGTAATCCCCCTGACATATGAATGTCAGGGGGATTTTTCGTCTGATACGTGAGCAACGGTAGAAAATAGGGAATTTTTTCGTATATCATGCTCAACTGACGGCCATACAAGGAAGTGACGCCGTGATATGGCGTCTTTCATATATGGGGATTGAAGAATAACAAGGAGAAGCATGGTGCACAAATAATGGTTCCGCGCTTTGGCGGCTATCGCATGTGTTGCGATGACCGTCATCATGCAAGTATCGGCTGCGGCGGCCGCCACCGGTACCGGTTTCACGGCCGGCGAGCAAGTCGACCTGACCGATGTGGCACCCTCTGGTGCCAAACAGTCGTTCGCGCCCGCCGCGGAATCCTTCAGCATGGCCGTTAGCGAGCAACGTGACTCCGCCATGCGCATGAGGGTCATGGACGGGGTGCTCAAGGCGCTGCGCATGCGCATCAACGGTGTCATGGAAGCTAGCGCGGCCATACCCCTCGCTGAGAGACGTCGGCAATTCCCCTTCACGCCGATGACCACCGGGACGCTGCTGCTGACCCGTGACGAGCTCATGGACGTGCAGCAGCGTATCAATGGCCTGCTGGACGAATACCTGCGGCTGAGCGAGCAGCGGCGCGGCAGCGATTATGAGTATCAGGTGTCGTACGCGTGGTCGCTGCTGCCATCGAACCCGGCTGCGGTAGTTGGGGAGGATGTGGATGCGGGTGGGTCCGCAGAGGATGATTGCGACGACCGGTGACCACCCCCAGTCGCTACGCGACAGTCCCCGCCAGCGGGGGCAAAACGGTACAGTCGCTACGTGACAGCCATTCGGGCCCTGCAATTGGGGACGGCCTTCGGCCGTAGCCCACTTGCTCGCCTGTCGGATCGCCTTCGTCTACAAACAGCTCTGCCGTTTGCTTGACGGCTCAGCCCGCCGGCGAGGGGCAAAGTGACGGAGGGTTGTTGCCGGTGAAGAACGGCCATGTTCCTTGCCTATTGGCCGGTTTTCCGTACATTGTGCCGGGATGTGACTACATGCTCACAAGTCGGGCACACATCTCACAGATAATTCCGAGGAACGTGCATCATTCCTCCAAGCATGATGCGGTTATATAGAACATGTCAGCGGTTGTTACAACGTTGGCGAGGTTGTTGAAACCCCATAATTGAACCCCTTCTTCTCTCTCTTCTCTCACCCGGCGGCTTCCCCGCCGGGTTCTTCTTTTCCGGTGTGTGGTTGCGCCTATCGGATAGGAGCGTGAGGGCCTTTCATCCAACCCCTGATGCGACACGCCCGGATTGCTTCGCACAATTGAAGCACGGCATTCCGGAGAATGGCGGAATGCCGCGACCCTGTGAACGCAGATAGACGATTGTGCTACGCAATCCGGGCGTGTCGCATCAGGGGTTGGATGTCGGACTGCCGCGCACGGCGGATTATGAAGGGATTTCGATCGTGCGGGCGGCACGATCACATCAGTTGCATGATGTTCCTTTCATTGTTCGGGTCGGAGCCGGGTCGGCACCCGGCCTACCGTACGGTGAAGCCTTACTCTTCTCCATATTTCTTGAGCGATTCGCCCCACTGCTGCAGGGCCTCGTGCAAGGTGAGTTTGCCGTGGTATGACTGGCCGATGGAATCCACGGCGATCGAGTTCGCATACGCCGTGTACGACAGATACGTGAAGTCGGTGCGCACGTCCTTGGACGCCTGGGCGATGACGGCGTGGGGCTTCTGCCCTCCGAAGAAATCATCGGTCTGGGCCGCGGGTCGCCGAGCGTCGATTTCAGCGGAGGAATGCCCTCCTGCGCAAGATTCACCTTCACGCCGTCGCCGTGCGCGAACGTGTAGGCGGCCTTGGCCTCGCGGTCGTCTGTGCCGGTCGGCAGTGCGAGCGCACCGCCTCCGTTCTCCCCGTTCGGGGCCTCCCCGGCAGCATCATCGCGCTGGTGGTGCCGACGGCGTCTCGTCGCAGATCCTCAAAGGGACGCAGGTCACGGCCATGGAATCGGACAGCGCGGTGAGCGTCATCGAAACGGGGTCGTCCGGGCAGCGCACACAGCAGATGCTCGACCATCTCGCCGACAAGGTGAACGGCGTCATCCTGTCCACCGACGCGCCCGGCATCTTCATCCGCGACTATGCGAAGCGCGTGCCGCTGGTCGTGCTGGCCAGCGTTGTGCCCGATCCGCGCATCGGCACCGTGTGCGCTGAGCCTGCTGAAACGCTACCATTACACCGCGGTCGCGTACGTCGCCGGCCCGGCCGCGTCATGGGCCAATCAGTCGAGGTGGGCCGCGGTGCATGACATCGGGAACCGCATGGGATTCAAGGTCAATCAGATAGGCCCGGTGCACCCCACAGTCGAGGGCGGCTATCAGGCCGCGCTCGCATTCGAGGGCGGGGACACCACCGCCATCATCATCTACAACGATCTGATCGCGGTGGGCATCGTGCTGCGGTTCACCGCCGACGGCGTGAACGTGCCCGGTGACGTGTCGGTGATCGGATTCGACAACACGCTGATCGCCCCGGTGGTCACGCCGCCGATCACCTCGATCCGCAGCTGGGGCAGGTGGCCGTACGCCGTCTGCTGCTGCTGATATCGCCGATGATCCTGCTGGGGGTGTTCCTGTGGATTCCGGGGATGCCGTTCGGCATATACGTGTTCGCCTGCTGGCGGTGTACCTGGGAGATGACGCCTGAGACTGCCGGATTCGGCGCGCACGCGCGGGGCGAGAAGCGTGACGGGCACGTCGGCATGGCGGGCTGGCTGCGGCGTGCACGGCTGGTGTTGCGCGAGTATGCGAGCACGCTGCGCGTCAAGGAGTTCCGCAAGCATCTGGCCATCTACCTTCTGGTGCAGGTGACGATGGACGTGTTCGGCCAGACGTTCGTGTTCTTCGTGGTGCACGACTGGAACCATACGGCGGCGTTCGCGTCGCTGCTGCTGGGATGCGCCGCCGTCTCGCTGCCGCTGATGCCGGTGTTCGGCTGGGCGATGACCAAGATAGGCCCGAAACGGCTGTACGCGATCATTTTCATCGGCTGGCTTGGTACGGCCTGGCTGTTCGCGGCGTGGATGCTGGTCGGCACGCTGCCGGAACCGTGGTGGACGGTGTTCGCGGTCATCGGCTCGCTGTGGTTCTTCGCGTTCAAATCATTGTGCGGCTACCTGCCGTGGGCGGTGTTCCCGTACATCGCGGACATCGACCAGATCGTGACTCGCCGGTACCGTTCCGCCACGTTCTTCGGCATTCAGGCATCGTTCCGTCAGCTGGGCTCGGGAATAGCGACGATTGCCGTCGGCCTTGGTGCTGGGCGCGGTCGGCTTCGACGCGACGCGCGCATGGCAGACGACGGTGGCGGGCATTGGATTGGGAGCCGTGCTGCTGGGCTGGTTTACCGTCTTACCGTCGCGATGGTCATCTGCTGGATTGTGTCCGCCCATCTCGCCATCAACAAGCGTGCGGACGGCATCGTATTGACAGAGATCACCCGCCTGCGCAACGGCGGCGACAAGGCCGATGTCACGCCCGAAACCCGTCATGTGGTGGAACGACTGACCGGTCTGCCCTACGAGAACTGCTGGCGGTAGCCGGCGAGGCGAGACTCATGAACGGCCGCGCAGCAATGCCGTGTCGCTCGCTACACTGGTGAGACATGAGCAAGCATCATCATCGTGACCGCAGCTGGGCGCCCGCGCCGTCGCCGCTGCCCGACGACGCGCACGTCATCGACAACCATACGCATGTGGCATCCGTCATCCCGTTTGCGCGGGCCATGAGCCACGAAGCCGTCGAAAAAGGACAGCCGGAAGTACCGGTGTACGACGTGGAGCAGCTGCTCGCCCAAGCCGCGGCAGTCGGCGTCACCGGCATCATCGACTGCGGGTGCGAGCTGCCGAACCTCATGACCGCCATCCAGATGGCCGTCGACCATCCCGACTCCGTTCATGCCGCCATCGCAATCCACCCCAATGAAGCCGTGCTCCACGGTCACCGCGGCGTCCCCGGGCCGGACGGTCTGTCGCTGAAATACAAGCCCCACCATGACGTGAGCTTCGACGACGCGCTCGCCGAAGTGCATCGCCTGGCCCTCGCATACCCGCGTCAGGTGGTCGCCATCGGCGAGACCGGCATGGACCTGTTTCGTACCGGGGAAGGCGCGAAGGAACTGCAGCGTGACGCCTTCCGCGAGCATATCGCGCTCGCCAAGGAGCTGAACCTGCCCATGCAGATCCACGACCGCGACTCGCACCGGGAGGTCATCGAGACGCTGCTCGCAGACGGCAGCCCAGAGCGAACCGTGTTCCACAGCTACTCCGGCGACGCCGAAATGGGCGCGATCGCGCGCGACAACGGCTGGTATCTGAGCTTCTCCGGCACGGTCAGCTACAAGGGCAACGACGGTATCCGCGAATCAGCCCGGCTGGTCGGACTGGACCACATCATGGTCGAGACGGACGCGCCGTATCTTACGCCGATGCCATACCGCGGGCGCACCAACGCGCCGTACATGATCCCTTACACGCTGACGGCGCTCGCCGACGTGTTCGACCTGCCCGTCGCCGAAGTCGCGCGTGCGACGCGGCGCACGACACGCACGGTATACGGGGTGTGACGAGGGGCGGCAAGGGCGTCCGGCGTCCTCCTCAAGTTGGAAAAAACCGAAAAGGGGCATATACTGACCGCTTGAATTTGAAATACCAAGGTTTCCGTTAGTAGCTGTACCTAGAATATGCGGATATCATGTGCGGGATCATCCCCGTCGATGGAGGAAGCATCATGGCTCAAAAGCCCGATGAAACGTTGTTACGTGCCGACACGTTCACCAACGTCCCGAAAGTCTCCCGTCGCACACTGACGAAAGAGGAGCGCGAAGAGCTTGCGAAGCAGCAGGCGGCGGAAACCAAGGAAGCGGAAAAACTCGCCAAGACCGCAAGCAAGGGCGCGATCGGCCGCTGGTGGCGCAGATTGCAGTCCGGCCCCAACAAGATCTCGCTCGGCATGGCCATCGTCGCGCTCGGCGTGGTCTACGGCGACATCGGAACATCGCCCCTGTACACCGCGCAGACGTTCCTTTCCGGCCAGGGCGGCATCGCCAACACCGACCGTGAGGCCGTGCTCGGCATGCTGTCGCTGGTGTTCTGGTCGATAACGCTGATCACCACCGTCAAATACGTGCTCATCGCCATGCGTATCGACAACAAGGGCGAAGGCGGCATCTTCGCCCTGTATTCGCTGATTCGCAGGCATGGCGCATGGCTCGCCATCCCCGCCATGCTCGGCGGCGCGGCGTTCCTCGCCGATTCCGTGCTCACCCCGGCCGTGTCGATCAGCTCCGCGGTCGAAGGTCTGAAGACGCTGCCGCCATTGGAGGCGCTGTTCAAGGAAAACGGCAACCTGACGCTGATGATCACCGTGGTCATCATCGTCGTGCTGTTCTCCGTGCAATCGCGCGGCACCGAAAGCATCGGCCGCGTGTTCGGCTCCGTGGTGCTGGTGTGGTTCACGTTCCTCGCCGTGGTCGGCGCGGTGAACCTCTCCGGCGATTGGTCCGTGCTCGCGGCGCTCAACCCCGTGTACGGCGTGAAATTCCTGTTCAGCCCGCACAACGCGGCCGGCATCGCCGTCATGGGCACCGTGTTCCTGTCGACCACCGGCGCCGAGGCGCTGTACTCCGACATGGGGCACGTGGGACGCGGCAACATCTACTTCACGTGGCCGTTCATCAAGGTCGCCCTGGTGTTCAACTACTTCGGTCAGGGCGCGTGGATCCTCAAGAACCAGAACAATCCCGAGTACCAGCACATGGAGGGACTGAACCCGTTCTTCCAGATGATGGATCCGAACGTGCGCTATGTGGCCGTCATCCTGTCGGTCACGGCCGGCATCATCGCCTCGCAGGCGCTGATCACCGGCGCGTTCACGATGGTGTCAGAGGCGACCGGCCTCAACTGGATGCCCCATCTTCAGGTGCGGTATCCGGCGCGCACCCGCGGCCAGCTGTACATTCCCGTCATCAACTGGGTACTGTGCGCGGCCACGCTCATCGTGCTGGGCATATTCCGGGATTCCGAGCATATTTCGGCGGCTTACGGCCTTGCGCTGACGATCACGATGATCACCACCACGATCCTGCTGGCGGTGTACATGTGGTACGACCGCAAGCGGGTGCTGGCGGTCGTGTTCACCATCGTGTTCCTCGCCATCCAGCTGATGTTCTTCATCGCGTCGATGGCGAAGTTCCTGCACGGCGGCTGGTTCACGATGCTGCTGACGTTGGCGATCCTGTTCATCATGTACACATGGAACGAGGGCACGCGTCTGGAACGCGCGCAGCGCCGCCACATGATGCCGAAGGACTTCCTGCCGGCGCTTGACCGCCTGCACGGCGACTTCCGCATCCCGTATTTCGCCGACAACATCGTGTATCTGACCAGCGATTCGGATATGCGACGACTGGATACGGACATCTTCTTCTCGATCTTCGCGGATCATCCCAAGCGCGCCCGTGCGTGGTGGGCGGTGTCGGTGCAGACCACCGACGAACCGTTCACGCGCGAGTACTCCGTGCAGAATTTCGGCACGAGCTACCTGTTCCGAGTGCGTATCCGTCTGGGATTCAAGGTGTCGCAGTCCATTCCGGTGTACCTGCACCAGATCATGCACGACCTGTCGGATTCCGGTGAACTGCCGCAGCAGAAGTCCGTCTACCCGAAGGTGGACGCCGACCCGGAGATCGGCACCATCCGTTACGTGCTGATTCACAAGGACCTGATGCCGGAATCCAAGATCTCCACGCGAGGCGCGATGTCGTTGCAGGCCAAGTACGCGATTCGTCACGTCGCCGGCTCTCCGGTCAAATGGTTCGGCCTGGCGCCGTTCAACCCGTTGGTCGAGGTTCAGCCGCTGTTCATCTCCACTCGCCGACCGCCGCGCCTGAAGCGCGTCGCGTTGCGTTCGCGCACGCCGCGCGTCAACGAGATCGTGACCGTCAGCAAACCGGAAGAACGGCCGGCTGCCAAACCGACCGCGAAGAACGGTGGCTCGGGCAGCACGAAGGCTGCGTCCGCGGCGAGGGACGGAAGCAAGACGAAGCCTGCGGGCTCGGCGCAGAAGGCCGCCGTTGCGAAGGCCTCTGCGAAGCCTGCAGCCGCAGATGCCAAGGGAAGCGCGAAGGTCGACGCGACGAAAAATGATGCCGTGAAGGTCGACGATTCGGCGAAACTCGCTAAGCAGTAGACGCACGCACACCGGCCGCACTGCCGGCTCGCGTGCGCTCCTGATGGACTGCGGAGGCAAACCGCCCATGCGTTACGGCCTGGGTGCCGCGTATTTGCGCCAGCCGCCGCCTCAGTACGGGCGATGGTCGTCGGATGGCGCAGCCATGACAGGACCGTTGCCGGCTGTTCCGTCTGCGCAATAGTCGCTCTATGCGCCACCGTCGCGGTAGCCGTCCCGCTGGTACTGCCGTTCGGCGCATATCCGGTTATCGCAAGGACGACCTCTACTGTCTGCGACCGGCGAGACGGCATCACGGTCTGCGTTTGGCCGGAACATCGTAATGCCATGTCGAGATTCTTTCAGCTGGCTGCCGACTTGTCCGGGAAACTCGGTCGAAATGGATATGTGACGCCTGCCAAGTTGTCCGAATCCCCGGCGGATCATACTGCATGGCTGTTCAGCGCTGAAGACAGTGAACAGTTGTCCGGCGATGAGATTGCCTCGTACCTGCTGTCCGGTCTGCTGACGTATGACACCACACAGAACGGATGCGAGATATTGGACACGCAGGCACGTGATTATCAGGTCGCTGAATTATGGATGACGAACGCTGCCGGCTTGTATGGAGACGGCGAGGATGGCCCAGCTGCCGATACTGTGCCGGCGGACGTCGCCAAGCAGCTTACGCGGCTCGCCGCGAAATCCCGGAACGAGCAGGCCCGATAGGTTGCCGACACCATGCACAGGCTTCGCGGTTCATGCGGAATGGAGTGATGTTCGGTTCCGCTAAGCTGAAATCATCCGCCGAAAGGTTGTAAAGAAAACGACATGCCTGTGCATGCCGAAACGAGAAAGGGGCGGAATGCGGTTGTGGATGAAATCCCGGCGGCTGGCACTGCTGACGATGCTGTGCTTGGCCGCGCAGCTTGTTATGCTGCCATTGGCGTCCATGACGGTTGGATTGCCTGCGCTGGTCGGTTCCGGCGTGAGTCTGCCTCTTGCGACGTTGGCGGCGCTTGTGCCTGCGACGATGATTGCGTGGTCGCTGCCTGGCATGTCTGCGGCTGATGTGGCTGCCGTCAGGAATACGTGGCTGATGGATCGTGCGGCGTTGCTGGTGTTGATTGCGGGAATGATGGCACTGGGTGCGGTGATGATACCGGTATATGGCACGGCCGGGGTCGCGCAGGCGCTATCTGTGGGCGGACTTGGCTGCTTCGGGGTGATATGTGGCCGCCTGTGCGGACTGAGAGTTGGCGCGGCGGCACCTGCTTTATACCTGTTCGTCTGTTGTGCGATTGGCGAGCGGGCAGGTGGACGCTTGTTCTTCTGGCAGTTTCCCCTGATGACGACGCTTGCCCGTCAATCGGCCGTTTGTGTGGCCGTATTGGTCGTATCGGCATGTGTCTGCCGGGTGCCGGACCGCGTGCGCATCGCGGCCGTGCGCACGCTATAAGGAACTCCTATAGCCACGCCCGCTTGTCAGCCGCCGCGGCACGATACAGTACCAAGCATGTGCAGATTACTGGGATACGCGACATCGGGATTCAACCTGAGCCTCAACGACGTCCTGGGCATGCACGAGGTGACGGATTTCCGGGATCTCAGCGAGATTCACAATGACGGTTGGGGTGTCGCGTTGCTGTCGAACCCCACTGAGCTGCCGTTTGCCGCCGGCGAGGTACGCAAGCCCGAGACCGGCACGAAACTGTACAAGAGCACACTGGCCGCCCGCCATGACCCGATTTTCCATGACTTTGCGGACGACCCCGCACGCGGTGGCCTGTGGCACCTGCGTCTCGCCAGCTCCAACCTGCCGCTGATTCTGGAGAACCAGCAGCCGTTCTTCGCGAACGGGCTGAGCTTCATCCACAACGGCGACATCTCCGACGACCGCGGCATCAACATCGTGCTCAACCGCGCGTACCCGATCAATCAGGGTGCGTTCCTGTCGACCGGCGGCCGTTCCGACTCCGCGATCTTCTTCTCGGTCATCCTCGAATACATCGCGTTCGGCTTCGCACTGGACGAGGCCGTGGCGCAGGCGGTACGCCAGCTGCGTCAGGCGTACCCCAAGTCCAGCTACAACTGCATGATCCAAAGCCAGGACCAGCTCGTGGCTTTGTGCGCCGCCGGCCGCGAGAAGACGTCGCCGCGCATCGTCGAGATTTACGACGAGTACAGCAAGGGCGAGAAGGCTCACGATTACCGTGTAATGAGGTACCGTGACGTGCAGGACCGTGACGGCAAGCCGTCCGGTGTGGTCGTGGCAAGTTCCGGCTTCGAGCAGAACGAGTCCGATGGCTGGAAGGTGCTGAAGAACGATCAGATGATCGTGGCGTCCAACCGTACCGGCGAATACCACGTGCGCTCCATCTGAGAGGTGTCTATCGGGCGATTGATGGCACCCGGCATCTGTAACTTGCTCGCAACGCTCTCCTCTTTTCCTCCTCGCCGGCGCGACACGCCCGGATTGCGCAGCACAATCGACGCCGCTGTTTATGATGAAGGCCGGAAAATGGCTGATCTGTGGAAATGCGCATTGCGATTGTGTGATGTTATCGGCGTGTCGCGATGGCTACAATGAGCCGTATGACCGGTTATATCCCCACACTCGACCAGATTGACGAGCTGCACAAGAAAATCGCCCCCTCCCAGGCCGCCTATGACCTGGTGCACACGCATTGCGTTGTCGTGGCGACCATCGCCCGCCAGCTCGCCCGCCATCAGAACGCGCTGTTCGCCAACAAGCTGGGCCAGGGCAGCGGCAACGCGTTTGACGATTCCGCCGGGGCAGCTGAACAAGCCGACCTGCCGTCGGACGGCATCACCGGTGGCCGTGTGCCGAAACGCCTGATCGACGAGCATCTGGCGACGATCGGCGGCCTGCTGCATGACATCGGCACGTATCGCGTGCTCAAGCATGACGGCAGTGATGGCGAACCGCTGCAATTCGACGGGAAACGTTACATCCTGCATGGCCTGCTCGGCTACAAGTATTTGCTGGAGCAGGGCGTGGACGAGTCCATCGCCCAGTTCGCGCGCAATCATACTGGGGTCGGCCTGACCCAGCAGATGGTCATCGCGCAGAACCTGCCGCTGCCTCCGGTCGATTACATGCCGGTCAATTTGGAACAGGAAATCGTGATGGTCGCCGACAAATACAACAGCAAGTCGATACCGCCGAAGTTCCTGACCGCGCAAGCCTACGCCAAGCGTGCGGAGCGCTATGGGGAGGCGAACAAGCGGCGCTGGCTGGATCTGGTCGACCAGTACGGCGTCCCCGACGTGTCGGCCCTGGCCGCGAGGTTCCACATGCGCATGATCTAGGTGGAATCAATACGCCCCCGCTGGGTGGATAGTCCTGTGGACTGCCCACCCAGCGGGGGCGTATCAGATGAGGCCGTTTATAGCTTGATGATGGTTTCGGCTATGTTGGCAACGGCTTCTGATTCGGTGAGGATAATCACGCAGCGCTTGGGGTCGCCGTGGGTGAGCGACGTGAGCAGCTGCAGGATCTCCACGCTGTCGTCATCGTTCAGCCCGCCCGTGGGCTCGTCGGCGATCAGCACCTCGGCCTCGCAGGCGATGGCGCGCGCGATCGCCACGCGACGCTGCTCCACCACGTCCAGCTTGCCGACCGGAGCGTTCGGGGCATCCACATCGAAATGGACCTTGTGCAGCAGCTCGCGTGCGATCACCGGCTTCGGCTTGAGGAACGTGCGCCCGGAGGCATCCATCGCATACACCAGGTTGCGTTCGGCGCTCATGTCGTCTCGTACCGCATACTGCTGCGGCATCAGTCCCAGTCGATGTCCACGGACTTCGCCGGGCTCAAGCTCCAGCAGGTTCGCGCTTTTGTTCATCACATTGCCGTCATGCGGCCGGATGATGCCGCTCATCACGCCCATCAGGGTCTCGTGCAGCATGCGGTCGTTGTCGGGCAGCAGCACCGAGTACACATGCCCGGCGTAGAACGCCTGGGTCATGCGGTCGAGCACGTGACGGCCGGACTTCTTGTCGGTCACTGTGACCTTGTTCATCGAGAACGTCGGGTAGGACTTGAGACGGATGCTGTCCGCCTTGCTGCGCTTGAGCTCCTTGTCGATGCGCGATGACAAGCGCATTGCAGGATCGACGCTGGCCGATGCCACGGTGACCTTGCCGGCCCTAGTCTTCTTCTGGCTATCACCGGCCGTCTTGCCCCCGGTGCTCAGCTTGAGTGTTTCGTTGACCTTGCTGGCGTTGGCCGCTGCCACGTCCAAGTTCTCGTCGGCGGTGTCTGCCGCCGTGGTGCCGGTATCAGCATCGCCGGTATCGGCACTGGTGTTATCGGCGGTGTTGTCGGCGCTGGCCGGCTCCTGTGCGGCGGCATCCTGCGTATCATCTCCGGGCTTCTCGTCGTCGGCCGGTGCCTCCTCGGCGGAGCCATCCGTCGCGACCGTCGTATCGGCTTCCGCGGCAGTGTCGATTTCCGCGTCGGCAGCGTCGATCACGATGGCGTCGGAGTCGTCACCGTCGTCGTCGAAGACGATGGAGAACTGCACGCTGTCCGGTACCGTCGTCGAATCGCTCGCTCCGGCGGCATCCGGGGATTCGGTTGCCGTGTCGGCCGTGGCGTCGGCTGCCGCGTCTGATTCGACCGCCGTGTTCTCGCCTTCGGAACCGGTCAGTGTGACGTCGTCCTCGTTCATGTCGTTCGCCTTATTCGTGTTCGTGTCGTTCATGCCTGCTCCTGTGCCGATTCCGCCGTATCGTCGGCGTCTGCCGTATCACTGTCGTTCGCTGCGTTGTCGCTTGTTGCGGTGTCGTCCGTCCCGCCGTCATCCACGACCTCGACCTCATTCGAGGAACGGGCCGCAAAGAGCGTCCTGACACGGAACAGCAGCACGCGGATCATGGCGATCACCATCAGAACCACAATCGTGCCGAGACCGCTCCAGATGACAGTCCAGATCAGGTTGCCCGGCACACTGACCGCATTGCCGTCGGCGAGCTTCGTGGCCAGCGGCTTGACCGCGAACGCGCCGACGACCATGCCTACGGCGAATCCGACAAGGTTCAGCAACAGCGTCTCCAGCATGAACTGCCAGGCGATACGCCCACGCGAGACGCCGATGACGATCTGGTTGCCGATTTCACGCCGGCGGCCGACCAGCAGGCTCGATCCCCACGAAAGCAGCAACAGTACCGCGCCCACAATCCAGAGGGCGGCGAGCATAGGCTTCATCGAGCTCGCCAGGGAGCGCAGCGGCGCGATCTGCTTCTCGTGCTCGATTAGCGTCGGCGAGGTGAGCTCATGGTTCGCGGGCAGCTTTGCCTTCTTGATGACCTTCTCGAACTTCCGATAGGTCGACATGCTGTCGAGCAGGAATGAGATGTTCAGGTCGGGAATCAGCCAGCCTTTGCCGTCGGCCGCATACAGGCCGTCCATCGCGAAGGTGTAGTACGCGGTGTAGATGACGTTGTCGCGGTTGTCCTTGGCGAGCTTGGCGTCCGAACCCTGCCCCGCGGCGGCCGGCTCCGTGTACTCGTAAATGCCGCGGACGGTCTGCTCGATGGTCTTCTTCGCGTCGTTCGGGAACGCGACGGTGAACTTGTCGCCCACGTCCAGGCCGTTCTTCTTCGCGAACGCCTGTGAAATCAGCACGCCTGTCTTCGACTGGCTCGAGTAGTCCAGTTGCTTGCCCTTGACGATCTTGTACCGGCCGAGCTCGTTCTCATGCGCGGCCTCCAGCGAAGAGAAGCTGCGGTACAGCATCTCGCCGCCGGTCTTGTCGGCGCTCTGGTCGTCGGTGCCGGCGATGGCCTTGACGTCGCCGCTCTGCCGCACCGGCACGGTGATGGTGAGCGCATAGCTGTACGTCAGGCCGGCGGCCTGCAGCGCAGACGCGTAGTTGTCGTATGCGTCGAACGCCAGGTAGTTCTTCGTATAGGAAGAATCGGCGCCGTTGTAGGTTGCCTTGGTCTTCGCATCCGGGCGGATGACGGCGCTGACCAGCTGGGGGTTGTAGCCATCGGTGGCCGATTCATCGGCGTGCAGGACGGAGAAACCGAACAATGTCCCGAATGTGACGATGATGGCGATGAACATGGTCAACAGCGTGCGCCATTTGCGGCGGACTATGGATGACCATGCGTTCTTGAGAACGAACATGCGTGTACTTCTCCAGTTCTTCCCAGCGGGGGCTGCGATCATGGCAACCGTGCGCCCGCGTTTTCGTGACAGTGGCCGGGACGCCACCCGAAGAACCCCGAAAGGCCCCGTAAAGCACGGCATCCCGTAGGCAACACTATGGTCGCGCTATGTGTATGTTATCTTGCTCCATACTGTTATACCCCTCAATGAAGTCTGAAAGCAGTCTGACAAGGTCGCGGGTGTTGTGCCGGGCCATCCTTCCGGTCCCGGGCAATGGTGAAAAAAACGTCGAAATACAACGGTTCAGAAAGAAGACTTAGCGTGCGGTAAGCATCGCACGGTATCATCTGAGGTTGTATTACGTAGCGTCGAGAGCCGGTTCGCCCGAAAAGACGGTGTGACGGCAGGCCATCGAACCCGACGGAACGATAACGGTCGTCGCGTGGAACGACGGACGCGACAAAACGGAATGTAACACGAAGCAAACGAGGTTAACCCATGCGCCGATCCCCCCAGCACATCGGACGAAAAGGACATCAATTCCTGTCTCAAGCGCTGCGTCCGCGGCGCATCGTGCTGTATGTGGTGTTCGTGCTACTAGGAGCCGTGTTGTCGGTCGTCGGTATCTACGGAATCTCCGCGCTCAAACTGTACACGGAGGCGAACCGCTTCATCTCCGCTTCCGAAAACCTCGCCAACACCGCGCTCGGCTGCGGTGGCGGAGGTAACATCGGCACGTCCGCACGTGAGATGGTGACGTCCACGCGGGCGCTGCGCGACGAACTGGACAAGTCGCAGTGGACGTTCCTGCGCGACCATACGGCGTACGGGAACGACATCACCGCCGCGCGCACGATGCTGGACGCCATGGGAAACCTGGTGGACGGGCCGTTCACCGATTTGATGGACCTGAGCAAGCAGCTGTCCGGCTTCTCCATGAAAGACAAATCCGTCGACCTGAGCGCGGTGACGGCCATGCCGGGCATCGTCAAGCAGGCCCGAGCCGACATCAAAGTCGAGACGCGGCGGCTGGAGAAGCTGGCGCCTCCGAAGAGCTCGAGCATCGCCTCCATGGTGAAGACCGGCGTCTCCGGCCTGAAATCCGTGGACAAGATGCTCAACGAATACGACGAGCTGATCAACCTGCTGCCACAGCTGCTGGGCGAGAACGGTGAGCGCACGTACCTGGTCGCGATCTACAATCCGGCCGAGCTGCGGTCCGGCGGCGGCATGGTCGGCAACATCGCGCCGGTGACCGCCGACCACGGCAAGGTCACGATCGGCGACTTCATCGCCACCACCGACATCACCTACGGCACGCAGCCGTACGATGCCGAGAACGTCAAGGAAGCTGCGGTGTTCGGCGACCAGGTGTGGAAATACCCACAGACGACCACCGTCAACCCGAACTTCCAGCGGGCTGCGGTCACATTGAAGAACATGTGGCTCGCGCAGCCGGGCAACGAGAACCAGGAGATCGCCGGCGTGTTCGCGCTTGACCCCGTGTTCCTGCAGTCGCTGATCGGCGCGACGGGATCGGTCAAGCTCAGTGACGGCAAGGTGTTGGACGGCACGAACACGGTCAAGTTCTTCCTCAACGAGCTGTACGTGGACCACCCGATCTACAAGGAGCAGAACGCCTACACCAACAAGGCGTCGAAGACGATCATGACCCACGTGTTCTCGGGCGCGGGCACGTCGACGCTGTCGCCGATGCTCAAGGCGCTGCGGCAGACGTCCGCGAGCGGCCATTTCAAGCTGTGGATGGCGCAGGAGGAGGAGCTGGCGGCGCTCGTACAGACCAAGGTCTTCGACGCGAACGTCGCGGGCATGATTCCCGGCAGTGTGGAACAGCCGAAGGCCGGCGTCTACGTGACCGAGGCGAAGCCCAGCAAGCTCAGCTGGTATCTTGAGCCGAGCATCACCGTCAAGAAGACGTGCGGCAGCGATTTCGCCGCGAACTCGTACCGCATCAGCGACGAAGTGGACGCGCCCGCCCGAGCCATCAACCCCATGACCATCGCGAACGCCGGCCTCGGCGACGAATACACGGTGACGGTTCACCTGAAAAACACGATGACCGAGGGGCAGGTGAAGTCATTGCCGGCGTTCATTACCGGCAATACGGAGAAGGGCACGATGCAGCCGCGACTGTTCCTGATGGCGCCCGAAGGCGGCGCGATCACGTCGCTCGCCTACGAATCCGGCGAAATGGTGTCGAACGGCACCGTGGAGGACCACCAGTTCATCAACCTGCGTCTGACCCAGGGCATCAAGCCGGGTGAGACGGTGACCATCGCGTTCACCGTGCGGGCGGCGGAGAAGGCGAAGTCGACGCTGGACGTCGTCACCACGCCGATTATCAACGAGAAGGGCATCTACACGGGCACCAACGGCAAGGTCACCGACACGTGCGGCGCTGATGTGCCGGATGCGGTGGAGGACCAGCGGGCGGGAACTGGCAGCGACGGTTCCGCGAACGGTGACGGCAGCTCGAACGGCACCGACGGCACTGACGGTGGCAAATCCTCCGGCAAGACCTCATCGAAGCCCGCCGACGAGAACAAGAACTCCACCGACTCCTCCAATGGAGGTGCGCTGGACAAGCTCAGCAGCATCAAGGATGGCCTGAGCTGCCCGGTGGATCTGAAGAAATTCATGTAGCCACGGACGGCCGCGCGGGCACAGCTGTGCGTGTCCGCGCGGACACCTTACGTAGGATGACGGTTGCTGGCGAACTCGCGGATTTCGTCGCGGGTCGAATCCTTCGACCCGTCATCCACGAACAGGAAGCGATAGTCGATGCGATCGTCATCGTTCGGTGCCAGCTAGGCGTTCTCAGAGAGCGTGGTGAGCCGGGCGAACAGCATCGGCAGCGACTCCTCCTCGTTGTAACAGGGTATGAGAATCGTCACGGTGCGTTTGTTGTCGTTCGTTGTCTCTTCCCTTTGATGCCTGAGCTGGTGTGACGGCCTGCGGCATGTAATCGACTTCCGCTAGCCATGATAGTGGATGTTGTTTATGCGCGTGGTGTTCCATCCTGGCATTTTCGTATGGTTTCACCGGTCTGATGGCCGGGCTGGCCGGTTCCGCCGGCAATGTGGACAACTGTGGATAAGGGGTGAGTTATCCACTTATCCACAGATTTTCGAGGGTGGGTGGCGCCGGGAGCCTTGGGTGTGCCATGGTGTGCCTATGCGCGAGGACGCGGATGGACCGTGACGGCAATGGCGCATACGAAAAGGAGCGATCATGGCGACATCATTCTCGATGGATACCATCGGATTTCTGCAGGCTATCAACAAGTTGGAGCGGCGATTCGAGGAACTCGTCTCTCCGGAGACTATGCGCAAGGTGTGCGAAGACTATGACAGGGACGGCACGCCCACGACATGGGATCACCGGCTGTACGCGCTGGCGCGCGACGTGTTCGCGTGCGGCAGCTGGACGACGAACCTGTGCGCGGCGGCGATGTCATTCAACGGGCGGCTGGTGGGCGAGTGCCGGAGGTTTCTTCACGGCTGCTCCGAAACGGTGCGCAAGTACGGCATCTCGGTGTGGCTGTACGAGCTGCTGAACGATTCCACGCTGGCTCTGTTTCGCGACGACCCGTCCGATTACATGCCGTCGCTGATTCGTATGACGACCGTCGAGGAACTGATGCGACGGCCTCGCGGCAGGAAGCGGTTCGGCAACCGCAAGCAGCGCGGGCTCGCCATGGAGGAGCATTCGACGCAGATGCACCGGCTGGCGGCATACACCCTGCTCAATTGGGGCGCCGATGAGCGGCGCAGCCTCGACATCGCTCGGATGCTGCTGCTGTACCCCGGCATCGGCATGTGCATGCTGCGCGAGGACGGAGACGTGTTGCGCTTCGGTGCGGCGCCGGACATGCGGTATCGGCGCGTGGTCGACTATCTGCACGAGCGGCGGGCGCAGGCCGATGCGGAATACGAGCTGCATGGCAATCAGTGGATGAGTGAGTATATGGGTCGTCATGACGATGAGGAACCGGCTGTCGGAGAGATTGCGACGGCAGATCGCGACGCAGGCGGATGCTCGTCGAAGCGAGATGGCGTTCGCGGATATGCCGAGGTGGGCGACGAGTCGCTGTGCGACTGCGAGAGCTGCGCCCGCATCGACATGGAGGATAGGCTGGATCTGCTGAAATGCGAACGGCGATACATGTACGATGTCGTCCGGCTGATTGATGCATACGAGAAGATGTGGGACGATGAACCGATAGATGTCGATGACCGCATGTTCGCGCTGGAACACAATCGGGATGTGCCGGGAGAACCACTATGGCAGGATGTGGTGTTCCTGAACGATCTGGCATACTCGCTGATGGGCGACGTGATGGCCCATGATCTTATCCTCGGATTCGAGCGGCGAGACCGCAAGCGGTTCGACCGAGGCGTCGAGCAGCTGGAACTGCTTACGGAGACGCTCGTCCGGTTCGGTCTGCTGTCATTGCCGATAATCGCGTTCATGAACGGATTCGATGAATTCTCACGGGGACTTGATGACGACTACGCGACGGACGGCACGCTTTACAGTACGTCCGATGCGGACATACAGCGTCTCACACGCCGCATGCAGAAGCGTCTCGACAAGCTGAGCGAGGAGGAAATGAACGCGAAGGCACATTTGGGCGAGTCCTTGGCGAACATCGTATTGGCACGGTTCCCGGATGAGCGCCTGGCGCGGGGGTGCGCTTTGGCGTTGTTCCGCGGCAATCCGGACCAATATGATGAGGTCGTGGAATCGATGCTGATGCGCCCTGATGACGATCCCGGTGACATGGGCCCCGGCGACGGTGATGATGCGCCCCTTGGCGATGTTCCCAATGACGACGTGCTCAGGAAGCTCGACTTCGATGTCGAGGAACTGGACGACGACCTGGAGCTGGCGATGGCCGTTGACCTGTGATCGCGGGGTCTCGGGCCGCGGGCTGGGCGTCATCGCGAGATTAAGGTACACCCGGCATCGTGCCCCACGTATGGGTGCACGCTGCCGGGCGGCGACGTGAGTAGGCGACTCAGTACGGGTGGCTCAGTGCAGGTAGTCGGCGGCGTTCGTCGGGCTGGACGGCACGGCGTGGCCCTCCGTCACCGTGCCCAGACCGGACAGGTATGCCTCGCGGCCGGATTCGATGGCGTGCTTGAACGCGCGGGCCATCAGCGGGATGTTGCCGGCGCTCGCGATGGCCGTGTACGCCATCACCGCGTCCGCGCCCATCTCCATGACCTCGGCGGCCTGGCTGGGACGCCCGATGCCCGCGTCGATGATCACCGGCACGTGCGTGTTCGCGATGATAACCTCGATGAAGTCGCGCATGCGCAGTCCCTTGTTGGAGCCGATAAGCGAGCCGAGCGGCATCACGCAGGCGGCGCCGGCCTCCTCAAGCCGCTTGGCCGCGATCGGATCGGGGAACATGTACGGCATCACCACGAAGCCCTCCTTGGCGAGCATCTCGGTGGCGCGAATCGTCTCCTCGTTGTCGGGCAGCAGGTACTTCGTCTCGTGCTCGATCTCGACCTTGACGAAGTCCGTCTGGCAGACCTCGCGGGCGAGACGCGCAATGCGCACGGCCTCCTCCGCGTTACGCGCGCCGGACGTGTTCGGCAGCATCGTGATGCCCTTGGGGATGTAGTCGAGCAGGTTGTTCTCGGTCGTGCGGCAGCGACGCAACGCCATCGTCACGATCTGTGTGCCGGCGTTCTCTATGGTCGCCTTGATGAGGTTCAGGTCGTAGCGCCCCGAGCCGAGGATGAAGCGGCTGGTGAACTTGTGCCCGCCGAGCACCAGCGGGTCGGCGTCGCCGGTCGCGATGTCGTCGTAGGCGTGCGCGTCCGGTTCGGGGAGCAGCGCGGTGTTCGTCGCCGTGCCGATGAGTTCGTCGAGCACTGGGTCGTCCGATTGGGCGGCCGGTGTGGTTGATGCGATGGTCATGATGGTACCTTTCTTTGAGGTATATGACGCTTGATGCGTGCGGTATTCGGGTCGGAGTGCGGTTCGCTGGCCGGCATCGGCATGAGCCCGTGCCGATGCCTTGCCGCGTGTTTGCCGGGCTCTCAGCCGCCCTGCACGAACGTGACGATTTCGACGGTGTCGGTGCCGCTCAGCATGGTCTGTGCGCGCTTGTCGCGCGGCACGATGGCACCGTTCACCTCGACCGCCACGCGTCCCGCGTTAAGGCCCTTGCGCGCGATGAGCTCGTCGACGCTGAGCGGCGTGGCGATGTCCTCCTGCTGCCCGTTGATGATCATGTGTCCCTCCTCGGTCGCTGGCGTGATTCCCATATCGGCGACATTGCACTGCCGGCCGTTGCCGGTCGATCTCCGATCGGGCACGCCGGCGTCCGCCGATATGAAAAACGGGTCGCTGGAGCAAGCCGTACCCTGTGAGGTGGTGCGCCCCTCCATGACCCGAATCATGCGTTTTTTCGTTATGCCTGTTCTGTTATATGCCGGGATGCCCGGTGCGTTTGGCTGGGAACCGTCCGCCATCGGTTGGCGGATGCCGATTGTTGCTGCGCTGCGACTGGACAACTCGTCCCTACGGCGGCATTACCCGCATCAAGTTGACGGTCGAAGCGTCGCTTCCTCTCAGCCTTGCGGCTCCCGTTCGGTTGCGCCTTCATCATAGCCCAGACCGCGTGACATCGCGCCCGGCCGCAGGGCTTCGCGGCCTTTCAAAATCCCTCGAATTGGTTATGATTGTCGTAACGAAGAGACAGGGGATGATGATGGCCAGATGCGCTCGATGTGGTAATGAAATTCCAGCGGGATCGGCGTTCTGCGCATACTGCGGCATTCCGGTCGCAAGCGGTGCCGCCCTCATGGCCCACCTCCATACTCTCTGAACGGTAGCTGCACGGCCGGAAACGTCGGCATGACATTATGGCGTTGCCTGGTGGCAATCCTGTGACTATCACTTTCCTTCACATAAACGGTGTCACAATGGAAGGTATGACTTACAGGAACGACACAACTGGGGAAGCCACGGTCGAGCACGCCCGTGATGTCCGTGCGGCGCTCGACAAGCTCGCCATCATCGTGGTGACATATAAGCGCCAGCAGTTGCTGGAAGAACTCCTGGCCTCATTCGCGCAGCTGACGGTCGCGCCATGGCGCATCGTCATCGTCGACAACGAACACTCCGACGAGACGCAGGACATGGTCGACGAATTCCGGGAGAAGGCCGACGGTCTGTGGGGGACGACGGACGCCGACCGCAAAGGTGGCACGAGCCGTGTGGTGTACGCTCCGCAAACCGACAATCTTGGCGGTGCCGGTGGGTTTTCCGTCGGAGTAAAAGTCGCGTACGATCTCGGGGCGGAATGGTTCTGGGTGATGGACGACGACGTCGCCGTACTGCCTGACGGCATCGAGAAGCTCGCGAAATGGGGTCGCGACCATGACGTGATCCAGGGCAGCAAGCTCGATTTCGACGGCGGGCCGTTCTACTGGCAGTACAACTTCATCGTGCCGCTGGGCATCCCGAACCCGATCGCGCCGGCCGCATTCGGCTCCGCCGGGTACCGCGTGATGAACACGCTGTGCTTCGAGGGCGGGCTGTTCCGCAGGCGCATCGTGGAGAAGATCGGGCTCCCCGACCCGCGGTTCTTCATCTACTGGGACGACACGATGTACGGGTATCTGGCCAGCAAGGTCACCAACTCGATTGTGGTGCCCGACGTGGTGATGCGGCGCACGCGCGACATCAGCAACTGGGACATCGCCGGATTGCGGCAGCTGAACTCCACCTCGGACATGAACCGGTACCACATCCTGCGCAACCGCGGGTACATGGCCCGGTACTTCATGGTGCACGGCGACTACCGGCCAGTGCTGTTCGCCCTGGGAACGGCCGCCACGGTGGCGAAAGAGGTTATTCGCCTGGTCGCGGTCGACCGCGAGCACGTGCGCACCGGGCTGGTGCAGATCGCCAAGGGATGGCGGGACTCGCACAAGCTGATGCACGACCCGAAGTGGCGGCCGATGCCGCCGTTGGTGCGGCAATAGCGTCAGGGGTGCTCTCAAAACTCGCAGATACAAGCACTTTTTGCGTATATTCATGCTGTATCTGCGAGTTTTGAGAGCGCGATTTTACGCAACGACGAAATCCGACACGTCTTTGATCAGGTCGAAGGCGTCATCACCGCGTGTGGTGAGCACTCGCAGACAAATGCCGTTGACGGCGCGGCTGACTCCCAGCTCGCCGGGGAAGCCTATGGCGTCCGCGTGGGATCGGATGTGGTCGATGAGTTCGTTTTCCGCCTTGATGCGGGCGCGCACCGCTTCGGCCGACATGTCGGGATCGGCCGCCGTTGCTGGCTCCGCCGTGGCGCCTGCGGCATCCCGTGGCGCAGGCGGCGACGCGAGCGGATCGACCTCCGGCACATGCGCGTACAGCACGCCGCAGTGGGTGAAATTCCGCCACATGCCCAGTTCCGTATAGTCGAGCTGTCACCGATCGGTCTGCTGGCCACCGGCGATGCGTGGGGTGAATGGGGTGCCGAGGACTTCATGAGCGCGACGGGGTTGAATTATGTGCCGCAGTACATCGCCCACGGCTTCTCGTGGGATGCGCTGCTGCCGTACTATTCGCTGCAGGGGTTGCCGGACGTGGTCGGCTACATCCTGTCCGCCGTGATCGGCGTCGCCGTCATGGTCATCGTGTTCCGCTTGCTGGCGCTGGCCGTGTGCTGGTGTTGGACGAGCCGACCGACGGATTGGACGAGCGCAACACCGACGTGGTCGTCGATGTGCTGCGTTCGTTCGCCGGAGCCGGAAAGACCGTGCTGTTCTCCACCCGCCACCACGACATCGTTGAGCGGCTCATCCCCCGCATCATCCACATACACCCCGCCGACTAAACGCGGGACCCGCTGGCACAGCCTCTGCGCGACAGCCCTCCGGGCCTGCAGTTGAGGATGGCCTGCGGGCTACGGTCTTTCTGGCTCGTTGGTTGGCTTGTACTCGCCTACGGTTTCCGCTGTCTGCTGTACGTCTCGTTCCATCAGCAGTCGCGTGTTGCGGATTCAACGGGGTGAGAAAGAAAAAGAGAATGCGCCGAACCACGAAAGCGCCTGTCGGCGCAAAGGCCGCTCGCAGCGGCAAAAAATGGAGCCCGGGGCTATGCATGGCCCGACGCGGATATCAGTATATCCGGGTTTGCCCTGTTACGCTGTCCGCGTGTTGCGCCGGCTCAGTCCAGTTTGCCGCGACGCCACAGCTGCGCTCCGTGGCGGAAATCCTTGGACGTGGCGATGAGATTGCCGGCGGTGTGCATCAGCTTGGCGCTGCGGGAGCGCATGACATGGGCTTCGGCCAGGTCTGCGGCGGTCGCGGTTTCGGAGCCGGCCTTGGCCTCGGCCTGCCGCACCATGTGCCGCGCTTCGACGCGCAATCCCTGCGCCACCACGTCGACGAACGCGCTCGCCCTCTCCAGAGCCACGGCGAAATCGCCGGTGAACGCGCCTGCGAGAATCGAATCTGCCGTATGTGCGATGTCCGCTTCGGTGGGTGCCTGGTCGACGCCTGCGATGGCCGACGCGGCGGTCGCCACCGGTTCGCCGAGCCGCCACAACCGCGAGATCAGATCGCGGTCGCGCCGCATCCATGAGCGCAACGTGTACAGCCGCCACATGATGCCCGGCAGCGAGTCGGGTTCCGACCGGCTCCACAGTTCGGCGATCATGTCCACGCCTTCGTGGTCGACCAGCGTCAGCACCCGTTCCACAACCTGCGGATCAGCGGAGTGATGCACGCGGTCGAGCAGAGCGGCCGCCGATGCGTGACTCATTTCGCTGACCACGCTGGGATCGGCGCCTCCGGCAATGCCCTCGATGAGGCCGGGGTCGATCTGCCCGGGGCGCGATGGCCGCGGCGAGCCGGTCGGCGTGAATCCCGTGCGGCTGGGAACGACGGAGCCCGAACCAAAATGCATGCTAGTAGACAAGTGGCGTGACCTTCTGAATGTCAATGATGGAAACGGTGTCACCGCAGGGTACCACGAACAGCGCGATGGCGGTGCCGGTCGGCATGTACGGCGAGGACGGAATCAGCCGTTTCATCAGCGATTTCGTCGCGCACAGTTCGCGCAGATGCCCGAAAATACCGCCGATGACCGGACGATGCATGCAGACCGCGGTCGCACTGTGACGCTGCAACGTATTTTTCAGCTCCTTGTGGAAGCACTGCCACGCCGCTTCCGGATCGGCGGCGAACGCGTCCTCGGTGAGCGGTTCGGCCGTATGCAGCGGTAATCCGGTCTGCCATGACAGCATCTGTATGGTCTGCTGGCAGCGCAGCCACGGCGAGGTGACCAGCCGAGTGGGATTGTAGCAGGCGAGCTCACGGTCGAGCGAATACGCCATCGACGCTCCGCGCGGCGTGATGGGACGCTTGTCGTCGGTACCCGTCCACTGCTTGCGGGGCTCGGCCTTGCCGTGACGCACCAGCAGCAGCATGTCGCCGTCCAGCGCGCCTTCCTCCACACGGTCGACGAACAACGCGAGAATATCGCGGTCGGTCGAATGGGTGAGCATACGCCGCGCGCGCTGCACGCTCACCCACATGACGCTGTCGATCTCGCCCACGTCAGCGCGATGCACGGGGCCGAACGCGTCGGCCCGCCGCACGGCGTCCTCGGGGTCGATCGGCCTTGCCATCCAGAAGAGAATGTGCTTCGTGTCGACGGTTCGATCCTTGGAACGGCGGGTTTTCTTGCCTTCCTCGGCAAGCGGGTATTCGATTTCGCCGAGGAACGGTCCGAGCGCGACCGGCACTCCGGTCTCTTCGCTGACCTCGCGTACCGCCGCATGGCGGTGGGTCTCGTTGAGCTCCAGCTTGCCTTTCGGCCAGCTCCAATCGTCGTATTTTGGCCGGTGCACGATGCACACTTCAAGCGTATCGAAGTCGGCCAGTCGGGATGCCGCGGACGTCTGCCGCCCGTCGTCCGAGAACTTCATCCATCCTTGAAAATCAGTATTGCGGCGATACAGCACCGCGCCTGCAGCTTCTACGATTTTCACCTCACCACTCACCCTTCCATTATGCCTCACCGGCTGCATGACTACGTTGTTTCTCGTCTGTAATGACGATGGCCGGCCCTTGCGGGTCGGCCATCGGCTTATGCACCTACTGTACCTCGTGCGCCGCTTGTCTTGCGGAAGATGCGGTGCACGAGGCTCGTGCCGGATGCCCTATCGGGCGTCCGGCCGGGTGCCATGTCAGTTGTTGGTGCGCGGGCGGCGCTGGTGCTTGCGGATGAGATATTCCTGGCTGTCCACCAGCGGGCGGCCTTCGTCGTCGCGCGAATGATGGATGTACGTGCCGTCGGGCTGCATGTGCCAGGAGGCCGTGGAGTCGGACATCTGCAGGTCCACATAGCGAATCAGCTCGTCGATCTGCTCGGGCGCGGTGACGCGGACCAGCGCCTCGACGCGGCGGTCGAGGTTGCGGTGCATCAGGTCGGCCGAGCCGATCCACACTTCCGGGCCGGAGATGGGGCCTTCGCCGATCTGCGGGCCGTCGGAGTTGCAGAAGGCGTAGATGCGGCTGTGCTCCAGGAACCGGCCGAGGATCGAACGCACGCGGATGTTGTCGGACATGCCGGGCACGCCGGGCTTGAGTGCGCAGATGCCGCGCTCGACGATGTCGATCTTGACGCCGGCCTGGCTGGCGCGGTACAGAGCGTCGATGGTCTTCTCGTCGACGAGCGAGTTGACCTTGATTTTGATCCAGGCTTCCTTGCCGGCCTTGGCGGCGTCCTCCTCGCGGCGGATGCGCTGAATCAGGCCGGTACGCACGGTGCGCGGGGCGACCAGCAGGCGGTGGAAGCTGGACTTCGGCGCGTAGCCGCTCAGCTGGTTGAACAGGCGGGTCAGGTCCTGACCGACCACCGGGTCGCAGGTGAGCAGGCCGAGGTCCGTGTACAGGCGGGCGGTCTTCGGGTTGTAGTTGCCGGTGCCCACGTGGCAGTAGCGCTTGAGGCCGTCCTGCTCCTGGCGGACGACTTCGATGAGCTTGCAGTGGGTCTTGAGGCCGACGATGCCGTAGACGACGTGCACGCCGGCGCGTTCGAGCTTGCGGGCCCAGGCGATGTTGGCGTCCTCGTCGAAGCGCGCCTTGATCTCGACCAGCGCCAGCACCTGCTTGCCGGCGTGGGCCGCGTCGATCAGCGCGTCGATGATCGGCGAGTTGGAGCTGGTGCGGTACAGCGTCTGCTTGATGGCCAGCACGCGCGGGTCGGCGGCCGCTTGGGCGAGGAACGCCTGCACCGACGTGGAGAACGAATCGTAGGGGTGGTGCAGCAGGATGTCGCGCTCGCGGATCGCGGCGAAGATGTCCTGTGCGCGACTCGATTCGACTTCGGCGATCTGACGGTTCGTGGTCGGGATGAACGGGCGGTTCTTGAGGTCCGGGCGGTCGAGCGACTGCAGTTCGAACAGTACGGTGAAGTCGAGCGGCGCGGGCAGGCGGTAGACCTCTTCCGGGTTGACGCCGAGCTGGTCGGCGAGCAGCTGGGAGAGGAACGGGCTGGTCGCGTCGGAGATCTCCAGACGGATCGGCGGTCCGAAGCGGCGGCGCAGCAGCTCCTTCTCCATCGCGTTGAGCAGGTTCTCGGCGTCATCCTCTTCGACGTCGATGTCCTCGTTGCGGGTGACGCGGAACGAGCGCGCCTCCTTGATGATCATGCCGGGGAACAGGGATTCGAGGTGCGCGATGATGAGGTTCTCCATCGTGATGAACCCGAAGCGCTCCTCGCGGCTCTCCTCGTCGGTCAGGTCGTCGACGGGGACGAGGCGGGGCATGTTGCCGGGGATCTTCACGCGGGCGAAGTGGGATTTGCCGGAGTTTGGGTTCTCCACCAGCACCGCGAGGTTCAGCGAGTTGCCGGAAATGTAGGGGAACGGGTGCGCGGGGTCGACGGCGAGCGGCGTGAGCACGGGGAAGACCTGCTGGCGGTAGTAGCGCGAGAGACGTTCCTGCTCGGTGGTAGTGAGCCGGTCCCAGCTGAGCAGCACGATGTGCTCGTCAGCGAGGGCGGGGAGCAGCTTCTCGGTGACGTAGTGCGCGTGCTCGTTCTGCAAGCGGTGCGCCTGCTCGCTGATGGCACGCAGCTGCTGGCGGGGGCTCAGGCCGCTGGCCGCGGTGACGGCGATGCCGGTGTCGATACGGCGCTTGAGGCCGGCGACGCGGACCATGAAGAATTCATCGAGGTTGGAGGCGAAGATCGCGGCGAAATTGCAGCGTTCCAGCAGCGGCTGGTCTTCGTCCTCGGCGAGTTCGAGGACTCGCTGGTTGAACTTCAGCCAGCTGAGTTCTCGGTCGAAATAGCGATCCGCGGGCAGCGGCTCTTCGCCGGCTTGCGGCTCGCGCTTGTCGGGTTTGTCTGTCTCGGCTATGTGCTCGGCGATTTGGCTGCGCAGGATAGCCTTTGAAGGTGCGTCAAATGTTTGTGCCATGTATATAACTTTATGCGAGAATATGGCAGTTTCCTATGCGGCGTGTAAGAAATTCAGCGGTTGTTTACCATTTTCGTACGGATGGGGTGTCGGGTGATGGTACGGCGACACGCCGATGGGTCGTCGGTTCCGCACACAAGTGAACAACGAACCCGTCCGATAGGAACATGAGGTGACAGTTTTCCGTCATAATTGAGCGGTATCGAACACTTGCGCAAAAAATCGCACAACGTAGTTGGGTGAGTTGCGGTATCGCGGTGTTGCGCCTAGATTATGAAGTGCAAGGACAACTTAAGAGCAGGCCCACAATAGTGTATGGTCACGAAGGACTGTTACGTTGAACGGGCAATGGAAAGACTTACCGTTACGACGATGAGGTTGTGCAGCGATCTGCTCAAGATGGACTTGCAGGAAAAACCCGCTCCGGCGGGTTTTTCCATGTGCGGCGGTCTAATGGCGAGGGTGGGCTTGGCTCGGGTTGGGGTTCGGACTGTTGGCTCCTGCTGTTCCGCGTGACTTCCTGTGTGCAATCATTGGGTTAAGTGGTCAAAAGTGTGTCTTACCCGGGTGTATTGCCGGTGTGTTGATGGGGCAGCGTGATCGTTCGGCCCGGCCTTTTCTGGCGCCGAACTCGCAATCACCGGGCTTTGGCCTTCGAAACGATTTTTTTTGCCGAATCGCGGATTGCGGCGATTTCGGCCCGTGTTGCGGTGGCGATGGTGGTGGCGGACGGCAGTTGGCGGCGGGCTGTACCACACCACGTGATTTTATGCGGTTTTGGGGCTGGTGTGGCCGGGGAAGATATTGGGGTGCTTCTGGGATTGTTGGAAAATGGCGGTTCTCATGATTTATGCTGTACCACACCATGCGATGTGAGGGTTCACATTTCATTGTGAGGCCTGCGGAAAGGCCACACAATGCAATTTTTGTGTGTTTTTCCTCTGGTGTGGCACGCCGGTGGTTATGACGGGCGGGTGGGTTCTGGTCAATGTTTGCCGTGACCGACTGACCGGCAGAGATGATCGGAGGCGCGATGGGCGTTCGTGAGCGCGGGGTATGCGACGTTCGGCGAGATGCGCACGGGCGAAGGTTGCAGAGAGGTTGGCTCGGATTCTTCCCGACTCCGCTGCCGGGTGCTTTCGACTGGATGCTAAGTGGAGACGGTTCCATATCACGCGAATATGCCATCTAGACGTCGTCTGTCCACAAAAACTGTGGATAACACGCCGTGATGTGGATAAGTCGCGGGCCTTCGACCACATTGTCGTCTCACGTTGCGCCGCTGCGGCGCTATTCGTTTCAATCGGAATATGACACACAACGTTACAGTTCAGAAGATTGGCGCCGCCGCTCCGCCGGGTGCAGCGGCGTCGCGGCAGGTTCCCATGCCGCCTCGCCGGGCCTCCCCGGACGCTTGGCGAAGGCCGGCTGCGCAGGTTTCCCGGCTTGACTCGGATGCTGCAAGCCATCGGATGCGTGCGCGCAAGCCCATGACCATGCCGCGAGTCGTATGCCCGAGCCCAGTCTCATCCGTGGACGGCAATCAGTCGATCGGCACGCTGACGCATGCAGGATGCCGTAATACAGTGGTGTTCTCTTCCGCGTCCGGGGGAGCGGGAACCAGCGTGTTCGCGGCGATGGTCGCATGGCGCTTGGCCCAGCGCAAGTTGCAGTGCGCACTGGTCGACTGCGATTTCGCGGCCGGAGGCATCGACGTGCTGCTGGGCATCGAAAACGAGCCGGGCCTGCGATTTCAAACAGTCGATATACCACTCGGGAAAACGGAAGGTGCGGCGCTGAATGGCGAGTTGCCGCAATGGGAGCGCGTGGGGGTGCTCGCCAGTCAACCTTGGAACGGTTCGGATCCTGAGCCATGGACGGTCTCTGCCGTACTTGAGGCGCTGGCGCAGGCCAATGATGTGGTGGTCGTCGATATCGGGGCTCCGAGCGCGTTGCATTCGCTGCCGATGCTGCGACAGTGCCGTCAGGTGGTATTGGCCGAGCTGACGGTGCTCGGTCTGGCGCGTGCTCGGGCGGCGAGGGCGATGATGATACGGCAAGGGGAGTCGCGCCCGATTATGGTCGGTGTCGTGCCCCGCGGACTGTCGCGCCGCGGCGGCGTGGTCGACGCGCACGAGGCATCGGAGTATCTGCATGAGGAGCTGGCCGGGGTGGTGGCTCCGGACCGCGGGCTGCATGGCGATGTGCTGGAGGGGCTGGGCATCCGGGCTATCGGCAAGAGCAGCCGCAAGGCGGTGGATGCAGTCGTCGGTGCCATCGAGACGGGGTTGGGAGGTGATGTCCCATGATTGAATTTGGGCCGTTGGATGCGCTGGCACGCGATCCAACGGTCACCGATGTCGCGATCACCTGCGAGGGAAGGGTGTGGGCGGACCGAGGCGGAGGAATGACGGAGTGCCGGTTGCCTATGCCGTTGCGCACGCCGCGAATAGTGCGTGAATATGCGGTGCGGCTGTGTGCGCAATTGGGACGGCGTCTTGACGACGCCTGCCCGATTGCGGACGCGTCGAGCGAGGACGGGATTCGCGTGCACGCGGTGATCGCGCCACTGGTCGCGCAGGGCGCGGCGGTGACGATTCGTTTTCCGGATCGGCGGTTGCTCGGATTGACCGGATTGCGTGATGCTGGGATGTTCCCGCCGGACTGGCTGACGTTGCTGCGGAATCTGGTGAAGAACCGGGCTCGAGTGCTGATTAGCGGCGGCACGGGCAGCGGCAAAACCACGCTGCTGAAAGCGCTGCTTGCGGAATGCGATTCATTGGACCGTATCGTCACCGTTGAGGAGGTTCGGGAATTGGGGGATCTCGGACGCGGCAACCATGTGTCGATGGTGGTGAGAGGGGCGAATGTGGAAGGCGCCGGAGCCGTAGGACTGCCGGAGCTGGTCAAGGCGACCCTGCGCATGAGACCGGATCGGGTGGTACTGGGCGAATGCCGTGGCGAGGAAATCGCCGATCTGCTGCGCGCGTTCAATTCTGGCCACCTTGGCGGTATGACCACATTGCACGCAGATGGCATTGACCGGGTGCCGGCGCGATTGATCGCGCTGGGCATGCTGGCCGGCCTTGACGCGCATACGTTGACGATGCTGGCGGAGGGGGCGTTCGACGTGATGTTGCATCTTGAGCGGCATCATGGTCGCCGGAGAATCGTTCAGATCGGGTGCCTCGGCATGCGCGACGGAGTGTTGTCCGGCGACGTGGTGGCGTTGTGGGACGGTGAGGGCGCCATGATGCCATGCCCGCGCTGGCATGATTTCACCGGGCGATGGGGCATGTGAGATGGATCATGTGAATGAGACATGTGAGGTGAGACATATGAGCGTGGGTGGGTTGCCGCGATGCGTCGCGCTGATGGTCGTGCTGGCATGGATGCTGTGGCCGTATGCCCCTCGCGGCCGTGCCCTGTTGCCGGTCTCTTCGAGGGTGCCGCGAGCAGGGCGAAAGACCGGTGCCGGTGATGCCGTCCGTAATGGCCGTGTGATGGGGCTGTCCGGCGTGATCGCGCATATGAGTTCGTCTGTTCGGGCCGGCGGCATGATCTCAGGTGTTCTTGCCGATGTCGACGGGAGCGGATTCGCAGGGGTGCCGTTGACCGCAAGCCGGTTGAAACGGCTGCTGATGCGACAGCGAATGCCGGGGGAGAGCGCCGCCCAGGCCGAACATGTCGCCTTCGAACTCGCCGTGGCCTGTGCGATGTGCGAGCGGTCAGGATGCTCCCTTGCCGATTGTCTGGATGTGGTCGGCGAGAACCATCAGATTTCCAGGCTGTTGCATGATTCCCGACGCAGTGCTTTCGCGGTTCCGCGCGCGACGGCGGCGCTGTTGGGCGCGTTGCCGTTGGTCACCATAGGTTTGGGAGAGCTGCTGGGCGCTCGCCCGGTGCAGGTACTGTTCGGCTCCGCGCAGGGCAATGCGTGCCTGGCGGTGGGCGGCGCAGGCTACGCGCTGGGACTGCTGTGGATGTCATCGATGATGCGGAACACCGGTACGAACGTTGATGCCGTCTGATTGCCGTCATGAACATTAAGGGGTGGGGTGATGTGGAACGCGATGGCGTGCGCCGTCATGGTGTTGATGGCATTGATGATATGGCCGGACTCGGCACGGTCGGGCCGCTTGGGCCGCTTGACTGGCGTGCCGTCCGATGTTGCGGGAGAAGGGGTTGCTGCTGTGTCGTTGCCGTTGCTGATTGGACTGTTGTCGGTGTCGCTGCGGTCAGGCATGTCCGTCACGCGTTCTCTGGAGGGCGTGGGTGAGGCTGTCGGAGGGGCTCTTGGCGGCGGGCTGTGTGCGGTTGCGGACGCTCTGCACCGCGGATCGTCATGGAAGGATGCTTGGAATGCCGCCGATTTCGGTGATTATGCGGAGACTTCGGCAATCCTTCGTGGCGCGTTGGAGCCATCGTGGACTCGTGGTGTTTCGCCGATCGGCCGTCTGACGACGGCTTCGGAGCAGTGGATGGAAGGCGAGCGAACCGCGATCGAGCAGGAGTCGGCGTCTCTGTCGGTGAAACTGCTGCTGCCCACGGGATTGTGCATGCTGCCGGCGTTCGTGTTTCTAGGCATACTCCCCTCGGTGATGGCGTTCGTGGGATGAACTTGGTGGCGGCGCCGCCCGATGGTCGGTGAAGAATGCTGCACGGCCGTCTGTCATCCACATAATGTGTGGATGACACGCCGCGTTGTGGATAACTCGGCAGCCTTCGACCACATTGCCCGAAAACCCGATGGTGGGCGGGCCCGATGAGGCACAGTGGAAAGTGCCTTGTAGTTGGGCAAGGCCAGTCGAGAAAGGATTGTCATGAATATCGAGGAGACGATGATTGCCATTGACGGACGTACCGGGCCTATTGCGGCGATGACACGTACGGTGGGCAACATGGGGGCGTCGGTGCGGCGGGGCATTTGCCTGTTGGATGCGCGGCTGCGCACGTTGAGCGCGGAGCCAGAGGAAGGGGCCACCACCGCGGAGTACGCGGTGGTGCTGGTCGCAGCCACGGGCTTCGCGGCCGTTCTGGTCGCGTTGCTCAAATCGGACACCATCAAGACGTTGCTGACCAACATCGTCAAGAAGTCGTTGAGTGTGGGATGACGGGCATTCACGATGGCGACGATGTCACATGCTGACAGGGGAGCCGCCACTGCGGAGTTTGCAGTGGTGCTTCCCGCTGTGGCCATGGTGGCGATGGTGTTGCTCTGCCTGACGAGAACGGTCACGGTGTCCATGCGATGCCAGGATGCCGCGTCGGCCGTAGTTCGCGAACTGGTGACGAGGGAAGGCGGCCTATCGGGAGCGGGGATGTCCGTCAACGCCGTGGCGAGTGGTATCGCGGGCGAAGGCGCAGTGGCGTCGGTCGCTGATGATGGCCATTCGATACGCGTGACGGCGCAATGCCCCGTGCTGCCGGATCCATTCGGCGTTCTACCCGTCAAAGTAACCGGCTCGGCCACAGGATGGCGGTGATGCCTAAGTCCGTCTTGCCCTCGCTGGCGGGCCGAGCCGTGAGCAAACAGCAGAGCTGTTTGTAGGCGAGGGGTGAACGTCAGTGAACCCAATGGGCGGCATGCGTAGCCTGTCCGTAATTGCAGGGACCGGAGGGCTGTCGCGGAGCGACTGTGCCGTCTTGCCCCCCCCGCTGGCGGAGGCTGTCGCGCAGCTACTGGGGTGGTCAAGCTCCCCTGCGCAGCTTGCCTCTGATGCGGTGGAATAGCGACGAAAGGAAAACACGATGGCGCAACGAATTCAACCTAGGAGACTATCGCCCGTGCGAGCCTATTGCTCGCGGCTGATGCAATCCGATGAAGGGTCGGGAACGATGGCCTGCGTGATGCTGATCGCGCTCGCGGCCGCACTGATAGCGACCGTCGCGTCGGTCGGAGGCGCGCTGCTCTGCCGGTCGCGTGCGCGGAGCGCTGCCGATGCCACGGCATTGTCAGCGGCGTCGGCGTACTGGTCTGGTGGCGCATCCGATCCGTGTGCCGTAGGGCGGCGTGCCGCGGCAGAGAATGACGCGCAACTGGAGTCGTGCGCCGTCGAGGGAGATGACATCGTCGTGACGGTGTCCGTGCCGCTGCGCCTGCCATTCATGTCACGTGTCAGCCAGCGTTCCCGCGCCGGTCCCATCAGCTGTGAATAGTCGATGGGGCCACTCGCGGCGGGTGTGGGCAGACAGCATTGATGCCGATGCCGAGACCGATTGCGGAGCCTGTACTGGCGGGGAATGCCGTTGATGCATTATGTTTGACGTATGGGCGAAGCGAAGACAATGGTGGCGTTGATCGGCAATCCCGTCTCAAACAAGGGGTGGGGTGCCGTCGTGGGCGAACAGGTATTCACGATGCTGGCCGAAGCCGGACAGCGGCATGGATTCGACGTAATGGATCTGACCGGCACCAGCTTTGATGATTCGCTGACGGCCGCTCGCGAGAACCGCGCCCTATACGACTACTTGGTGGTCGTAGGCGGCGACGGCATGATCGCCTTGGGAGCCAACGCCGTCTGCGGCAGCGGCATCCCGCTCGGCATTGTGGCGGTCGGTTCGGGCAATGATTTCGCGCGAGGTCTGAAACTGCCCGTCAACCGGGTCAAAACCGCGGTGGAAGGCATCGTCGGCGCCATCGCATGCGGCACCTATCTGGATGTCGATATGGGACGCGTGCGCTCGACGGAGATCGCCTGCATGGTGCATGGCGAGTCCGGTGAGCCCGTGGTGGATGAGGAAGGCCGCCCGGTGAACGGGCTGATCGACCGATACTATGCGGGGATGCTTAATTGTGGGCTTGACGCAAGCATCAACGATCGGGCCAACCATTCGCGCCTTCCCGGAGGGTCAGCGCGATACGCTGCGGCGGTGCTGGTGGAGATCGCCCGCATGAAACAGTACGGCTATCACGTCAAGGCCACGCTGTCGGACGGCACGGTGGAGGAACACGACATCATCGCCCCTCTGCTCACAGTCGCCAATGCACGGTACATCGGAGGCGGACTGGAGGTGTCTCCATACTCCTTGCTTGATGACGGAATGCTGGATCTGGTGTGGCTGAACTGCAAGCCGAATGTCGGCCAATGCGCCAAAGCGCTGTCCAACGCCTATAACGGGAGGTTGCTCGCCAGCCAGATATTCAGCTGGAAGCGTGTGCGCCAGGTGGAGATAACCCGCGTCCACGAGGGAGACGAGCCGCCGGTGCTGATGGCCGATGGGGAGTACGTCGGGCATCTTCCAGTGACCGTCACCGCGCAGGCCAAGGCGTTGCGCGTATTGGTCCCGCCTGCGGTCGCCCACTGGCATGACAGCCGGAGCGAGGAGCATATCATGGCGGCGATCGAGCGCGACGGGCGTGACCCGGTGACCGGCGAATTCATCTGACCGGCGAGTCCGCCTGAGCGGAGCCTGCCTGTCCGGCGGCTTTCGGCCGACAGGCCAACGATTGACGTTGACGAGTCCGCAAACGTCGCTGCGGCGGCACCATCTGGGCAAGCCCCCGATGCGTGCGCAAGTAATGGGGACAATAGGGAAAGACACCCGGAAATAGCCGGGTTGCGATAGGTTGGAGCTTATGGCACTTGCACTGTATCGACGTTATCGACCGGACACGTTTGAGGGGGTCATCGGTCAGGATCAGGTCACTGTTCCGCTGATGCGGGCCCTCGACAGCGGCAAGCTCACGCATGCGTACCTGTTTTCCGGGCCGCGTGGCTGCGGTAAGACCAGTTCCGCGCGTATCCTCGCGCGGTGCATCAACTGCGCCAAGGGGCCGACCTCGCATCCATGCGGGGAATGCGCCAGTTGCAAGGACCTCGCCACTGGCGGTCCAGGTTCCATCGACGTGGTGGAGATCGACGCGGCCAGTCACAATGGCGTCGATGACGCCCGTGAACTGCGAGAGCGCGCCGGATTCGCCCCCGCCCGGGATCGCTATAAGATTTTCATTCTTGACGAGGCGCACATGGTCACCCAGCAGGGTTTCAATGCGTTGCTGAAGATTGTCGAGGAACCGCCGGACCATGTGATGTTCATCTTCGCGACCACCGAACCCGACAAGGTGATCGGCACCATCCGTTCGCGTACCCATCATTACCCGTTCCGGCTGGTTCCCCAGGAGGTCATGGGACCGTATCTGGAGGAGATTTGCGCCAAGGAAAGCATCAAGCCGGAACCCGGCGTGCTCAAGCTGGCGATGCGCGCCGGCGGCGGTTCGGTGCGTGACACCCTGTCGGTGCTCGATCAGTTGATGGTCGGCGCGGTTGACGGCGTGATCGCCCACGACGCCGCCGTGGCGCTGCTCGGCTTCACGCCGGAGGCGCTGATCGGCGAGGCCGTGGACGCCGTCATCGCGCGTAACGGCGAAGCGCTGTATGGCGTGGTGCAGAAAGTCGTGGTGGGAGGATTCGACCCGCGTCGGTTCGTCGAGGATCTGCTGGCGCGGGTGCGTGATCTGCTGGTGCTGACATTGGGCGGCGCTCAGGCAGAAAGCGTGCTTTCCGATGCTGCCGAGGCCGAGGACATGGACGACCTGCGTAGGCAGGCGTCGTCGCTTGGCTTGGGTGCGTTGACGTCGATGGCAGAAACCATCAATACCACCCTGGGGTCTATGACCGGGGCGATTTCTCCGCGCATGCGGCTCGAATTGCTCGCCGCGCGCTTACTTGCCGGGCGAGAGGGACTGGATGTCGCGCCGGCCGCGGGCGGCACTGCGCCCGGGGCGGACTCTGCAGGTACTGGCCGCGGAGCTGCAGGAGTGAATGCGCGAACAGGCGGCATCGCCGAGAGCCGGTCAGGCGGGACGACTCCGCGCAGGGGAGGATTCATCGGATCCGCTCGCAACCAGCAGACGGACGCTCGCCAATCGGCGACAAGCCAGACGAATACGTCACCGAGCCGAACCACCGGCACTCAACCTGATCGCGCACTCCAGACGGAAGCGCCCACTATGACGGAAGCGCCTGCAACGGCGGATGCGCAAGCCGGTGCCCCGTCTCCCGCCGCTCAAGCACCGTCCGCCGCTCGAGTACCGTCGGCCGGTGAGCCGACAGCCGCGCAATCCTCTCCGCAGGACGACGACCGTACGCCGGACGAACGCTGGGATGCACTGGTCGCCGGATTGCCGGCGGACGTCGCCGCGTACGTGAACCGCAGCAAGGTGCCGCGCATCCACTTGGAACAGTACGAGCCAGGCGGAAAAGGCACGTTGTGGATCAAGTTCGACAAGGCGCTGAGCAAGTATGCCTTCGCGAAGGCCGTCGCTGGTGAGGAAGTCGGCGGAACCCGCAACGTGGTGCAGATCATGCGCGCTGAGACCCGCAAGGCGTTCGGCGACCAAGTGCAGCTCGCGCCCACCAAGAAGATGGCCGACGGGCAGGTCGCGCCGCCGTTCGGCCAGCTGCCGGCAGACGAGCAGCAGCGCATCAGTGCCCAGATCGTCAAAGCGAGTCTCAGCGCATCATTGGGGGCGATGAGCGTCGGCAACAATGCCAAGGAGCCGCAGACTCCTCCCGAAAGCGGCGACACCGCATCGGCCGATACGGACGAAGTCCATCGAGCCGTACCCGACGCGCCGGACGCGACAGTGGCTCATGACCGCGACAATAACCGGGCGGTCGCACAGGATACCTCGCGTGCGGACGCGCAGTCGGCAGTGGATCCGTGGGCGCTCCCGGAAGCGGGGGCTGGCGATGCTTGGTCACCGACTGACGATGCGTCTCACAATGTTTCACGGGATGTTTCACGGAATGCTCCGCAAGATGAGGGCCATCACGCGAAACACATCGCCGTGCCGGATTTGAGCGACGACACCGACCCGTGGGCCAACGACGGCGGTAACAGTATGCCCGTTGACGGTGTACGCGGTGGCGACGCGCCCGGCACACCTCAGAACGTTGCCCATGCGCAGTCACAGTCGCGAGAGGACTCCGAGCGCACCAACCCTGGCCCCACCGCCGTGCCGGAGGCCATGTCCGCGGAAGACCCCTGGGCTGGCATGCCGTCATCAGTCGCTTCCGCTTCGTCGAGCATCGCCGCGCCAAGCGCAGGCTCCCCGGCAGCTCTCCAAGGGCCTTCCGACGACTTGGCTGCGCCCGGGCGCCCGGAAAACCCCGGAGTCGAACCGGGAACGACGCATCTGCAGCAGACTCCCGGTGCCGCGGCCGGTCAGAGAGCATCCCGCCCTGCGTATGACGACACCGATCCGTTCGCCGGAGCCGACCCGTATGCGCAGGAGGACATTCCCATGCCGACCGTGGCGCCGGAAGACGACGAATATTCGATGAATGACGTTTCACTTGGCTCGCCCGAGACGATGAGTCTCGACGACGTCAAGCAGTTCTTCGAAGTCGTCAAGCCGGTGGAGGAATACGGCCCCGACGACCCCAAGAATCCTAGGAACATCCAGCACGTCAACAAACATGATTCGGAGTGAGCACACCAATGGCTTTGGCATATGACGGCGCGATACAGCGACTCATCGACGCATTTGCCGGACTGCCCGGCATCGGCCCGAAAGGGGCGCAGCGTATCGTCTTCTATCTGCTGTCGGCCTCCGACGAGGAGACGGGCAAGCTGGTCGACGCCATCACGGAAGTCAAGGAAAAAGTGCGGTTCTGCGACATCTGCGGAAACGTGTGCGAGGTCAGTCCGTGCCCGGTATGCGCCGACCCGAGACGCGACCACGGGGTGATCTGCGTGGTCGAAGAGCCGAAGGACGTGATAAGCATCGAGCGCACCCGTGAATACCGCGGCCAATACCATGTGCTCGGCGGCGCCATCAATCCGATGGCCAACGTCGGACCGGCCGACCTCAACATCCCCAAGCTTCTCGACCGCCTCAAGACTGACGAGGTCAAGGAAGTCATCCTCGCACTCGACCCCAACATCGAAGGCGAGGCGACGACGACATACCTGAGTCGTCTGCTCAGCCCGCTCGGCATCAAGGTCACCCGGCTCGCCAGCGGTCTGCCCGTCGGCAGCGACCTCGAATACGCCGACGAGGTCACGCTCGGGCGGGCCCTCACAGGTCGCCGCGAAGCATAAACGCGGCTGCCAGCGTCGGCCCGTCCCGGCGTCGCCGACGCGAATCATCGCTCGGATATCTGCGCCCGTAGTGCGGCCGTTCCTGTCCGCATGGCGGCGCACGCGTGCGCGGCAGTGCCGAAATTCCTATAATCGTGCCGCTTGCGTAGTATTGACGCAGATGCATTCCGCGAGAAGATAGGACAGCAGTGGCTCTCATCGTGCAGAAGTACGGCGGCTCGTCGGTCGCCGATACCGAATCGATCAAGCGCGTGGCCAAGCGCATCGTCGAGACCAAGAAAAAAGGCAACAAGGTGGCCGTGGTCGTCTCCGCCATGGGAGACACGACCGACGACCTGATCGACCAGGCGCTGAGCATCGACTCCAACCCGCCCGAGCGCGAGATGGACATGCTGATGACCGCCGGTGAGCGCATCTCCATGAGCCTTCTCGCCATGGCCATTCACGCCGCCGGGGACCGTGCGCATTCGTTCACCGGTCAGCAGGCCGGATTCTTCACCGACACTCGTTACGGCGCCGCGCACATCAAGGCCGTGAAGCCCGACCGCGTGCAGAACGCGCTGTCGCTCGGAGATGTGGCCATCGTCGCGGGCTTCCAGGGCATCAACGCCAAGGGAGACGCCACCACGCTCGGCCGCGGCGGCTCCGACACGTCGGCCGTGGCGCTTGCCGTGGCGCTCGGCGCCGACGTCTGCGAGATCTACACCGACGTGGATGGCGTGTTCACCGCCGATCCGCGCATCGTGCCAAAGGCCAGTCGCATTCCGGTCATCGGCTACGACGAGATTCTGGAGATGTCCAGTTGCGGTTCGAAGGTGCTGGCACTGCGCTGCGTGGAGTACGCGCAGCGGTTCAACATGCCGCTTCACGTGCGCAGCTCCTTCTCGCACCGTCCCGGCACGCTGATCGTGCCCGACGGAGTCGACCCGCGCAGCCTGCCCAACATCGACTGATGTCGTCCACTGACATATGACATATTCGAGACCTGATTTACCGTTCACACAAATACAAAGGCGAAAAACATGAGCGACAACAACAGCAAATCCATGGGTGACCTGTTCCCCGACCTCGGCCCGGAAGCCCCGGTCATCTCCGGTGTGGCGCACGACCGCAGCGAAGCGCTGGCCACCGTGCGCGGCGTTCCGAACGAGCCCGGCATGGCGGCGAAAGTGTTCACCGAGCTGGCGGCGGCCGGTGTGAATGTGGACATGATCGTGCAGGCCGGCGCGTCCGTCGGCACCGCGGAGATCTCCTTCACCGTGCCGGAATCCACCGTCAAGGAAGTCGAGAACGTGCTGATCGACAAGCATGACGAGCTGGGCTACAAGTCATTCGACGTCAACAGGAGCGTCGGCAAGGTCGCGGTCGTGGGCGTTGGCATGAAGACCCATTCCGGCCTGGCGGCCAAGTTCTTCACCGCTCTGAGCGACAAGGGCATCAACGTGCTGATGATCTCCACGTCCGAGATCCGCATCGCGGCGCTCGTCCCGCTCGACCAGCTTGACGACGCCGTGCGCGCGCTGCACACCGCCTACGGCCTCGACGCCGATCAGGTCGAAGCCGTGGTCTACGGCGGCACCGGTCGCTGATTTTTGACGCAATCGCGTAATTGACCACCCCGCCCGCTACGCGGAATATCTCCGTCAGCAGGAGCCGGCTGGGTGGTCAATTTATCTGGTTTGAGCGTTCTTGCCTCCTCCTTCCGTATTCATTCGCGCTCCTGAGCCGAAGGTGCAATGAGGTGCCGTCCCGCCCTCCGCAAAGGCGTACGATGGGCAGCGCAAGCCGGGCATCATACTCCGGCGTGGCCGAAGGAGGAGCACATGGAACGTTCCAACGGAATTATGCGGCTCCTTGTGGCAGCGACGGTCGCCGCCATACTGCTGCTGATGTCCCCACTCGGAATATCGCATGACGGACGGCAAGAAGCTGCGCGATATTCCGTTGGGCGCCGATCGGCAGTCGCCTGCGCCTGCGGGAATCACCCTGTCAGGCGCAGGCGACGGTCATCTCACAAGACGGTTCGGCGATGTACCTGTGCAGCCGTTACGATTCCGGGGCCAATTCCGGTTCCGGCGCGGCGCGACCAAGGCTGAGACCGAGGCGACGAATGCGACTCAGCATCCGTCCCGCCGGTCATCCGGCACGAAGACAACATCGGAAACGATCTCGAAAACAGCGGTACCGGTCGTGTTGGCGGCGCTCGTCGGCATGCTGCTGCTCGCCATGGTCATAGTTGCCGTGATCGTTACGGTACGATTCCGCCGTAATCCGCGCGGCAATGCACGTCACCTGCGTCGGTGACGACACCCGATATGCCGAACGGCCGGGTTGACTGCGGAATCAATCCGTGGTCAACCCGGCCGTTTGATGGTCTCCAGCCGCAATTTCAGTCTCAGCGGCAGGCTGCTGTCACTTCGCGCTGATGTAACCGAGCGCCTTGAGCATTTCGGCGCATTCGAGCGCGCCGCCGGCGGCACCGCGCAACGTGTTGTGAGCCAGCCCCACGAACTTCCAGTCAAAGATCGAATCCTCGCGCAGACGGCCGATTGACACGCCCATGCCGCCCTCGTAGTCCACATCGAACTTGACCTGCGGGCGGTCATCCTCGGTGAGGTATTGGATGAAGTGCTTCGGCGCGTGCGGCAGCCCCAGCTCGGACGCCTTGGACGTGTAGTTCACCAAGCGGTCGACGAGCTCTTCCTTGGTGGCCTTCTTGCCGAAGTTCAGGAATACCGTGGCGGTGTGGCCGTTGAGCACGGGCACGCGGATGCACTGCGAAGTGATCTTGAGACCGCCGTCGAACGGCACGATCTCGCCCTTGTCGGCATCCACGTGACCGAACACCTTGAGCGGTTCCTTCTCGCTCTTCGCCTCCTCGCCGGAGATGAACGGGATGATGTTGCCCACCATCTCAGGCCAGTCCTTGAAGGTCTTGCCCGCGCCGGAAATCGCCTGATACGTGCTGACGACGACCTCGCGCGGCTCGAATTCCTTCCACGCGGCCAGCGCCGGCGTGTACGCCTGGATCGAGCAGTTCGGCTTGACGGCGATGAAGCCGCGCGTGGTGCCGAGCCGCTTGCGCTGGTGCTCAATCACCGCGAAATGCTCCGGGTTGATCTCCGGCACGACCATCGGCACATCCGGCGTCCAACGGTGGGCGCTGTTGTTGGAGACGACCGGGGTCTCGGTCTTCGCGTACTCCTCTTCGATTGCGCGAATCTCGTCCTTCGACATGTTCACCGCGGAGAAGACGAAATCGACGCCATCGGCCATGCCGGCCACATCGGCGATGTCATGCACCGTCATGCCCTTGACGTACTCGGGCATCGGCGTTTCCATCTTCCAGCGGGGGCCGACGGCCTCTTCATAGGTCTTTCCCGCACTGTGCGCGGACGCGGCGAGTTTGACCACCTCAAACCACGGGTGGTTCTCCAGCAGCGTCACAAAACGCTGGCCGACCATACCTGTGGCGCCAAGAATGCCGACCTTCAACTTTTCGGACATAACAACCTCTGGGTTTGATTCGGTTTCCTATACAAGCGGCCGCAGTGACATGGCCGCACCTGTCCAATGGTACGGAATGCGCGGAACAAGACGGGCCGCTTTCCCGAATGATGGCCGTGTTCGCCGATGGGTGGGTGCTGCGGCCGGGATTCGCGGTACTCTGGAAGCATGTCAATAGCATCGCAGGAAGCGCAGAAGCAGCTGGATCGTATCGTGGCGCTGGGTTACCCGGACGTGGCGGACATGAGCGCCGCCGCGTTCCGCGCGCTCGCACGGCCGCTGATCCATGCGTTGGAGCATACCGATCTGGGCTCGAACATCCTGCTGATCCCCACGCGCGAGCTGGTGTCGCCTGAGTCGTTGATCGCCCGAACCAGCATCAACCGCATGGCCGGTTTCACGACAATGCCTCCGCGCGACATCGCAAGCTTCCTGCCGCAGGACGGGTTCGAGCCGCCGGAAGGGCCGTTCTATCTGGTTGTCGAGCCGCATACCGGCACCTGCTACATCAATCGCGAGCCGGACGTGGCGCGCAAGCTCATCGATTCCGACGAGCGCACGCCACTGACCCTTGAAGAGGGTCTTGCCATTGCCACGCAGCACCCCGATTGGCTTGAGATCAAGAACGGGTTCAACCTGCTCGGCTCTCGCAGCGCCGACGGGCGCGTGCCCAGCATCTGGATGAGCCAGAACGCGCCGCGTCTGGGGGCCGTGTGGCCGAACTCGCGGCACACGTGGCTGGGTAACGCCTACTGCATGGCCCGGCGCGGCGTGAGTCTGTTCCACTGAATTTCGCTGGAGCGCTTGTCTGTCGCCTTCGCTGGGCCGCCGCACGTGTCACTGTGCGAGGGTGCCGTCACGCTGCGTGTGGGCACGCACAGTGACGCATCTGGGCGTGACCGATGGATGCTTGGTGTTTCCTGATATGTGACACTGTGTTGTACGACGCCCGGTTTTATGATGTTTTTGATGTGTTCGCGAGCGCTTTCGCGCCGGCGGGCAATGATGAGAGACGCCATTGGGCGGGGGAGAAAGGCGGACACGCATGAAGTGCCCATATTGCGGGAATGACGAGAGCCCGGACAGCAAATTCTGTGGGAACTGCGGGCAGCCGCTGCAACAACAGGTATCACAGGCCGCGCCGGCGTCGCAGCCCGCAGTATCGCAGATGCCCCAGCCCTCTGCGGCGCAACAGCCGGCGACTCCAGCTGTACCACTGCCAGGCGGCGGATTCGCGCCGGCTCCTGCTGCACCTCAGGGGCCGCTCCAGCCAACACAGCTTTTGCAGCCGGCTCAGTCCCAACCTCAGCCGCAGCCTCAACCTCAACCGCAGCAGCCTGCTGCCCAACCGGCGTGGCCGCAAGCCCAGCAGTTCGCCCAGCCGTCAGGTGCCGGAGTCTCGACTCCGGCCGCGCCCGCAACCCAGCCGTCAGCGGCGACACAGGCCGTGCCAGGGCAAACGCCGAAGCCCAAATCCAGGGGCAAGCTCATCGGCCTCATCGTGGCCGTGGTGATCGCCCTCGCGTTGGGTGTCGGTCTTGCCCTGTTCTTCACGTATCGCGCGGGCATCTGGGGCGGAACCCCGCTGCCTACCGCCGAAGAGATCTCCGGTGCGTCCGGCGGCGAAACCACCGCCGATGACGTGGTCACCCAGCTGAAAGCCAAGGGCGTGAAGGCATCGAAGGCGATCATCTTCTCCGGCAAGAAGAAGGGCGTGTTCCTCGGATACGAGGGCATGAAGCCCGGCGACCGCGTCCAGAAGGACGCCGCGGTAATCGTCCAGGAGTCGGGTGGCCCCGGTGTGCCCAAGAACACGATGGGCAAGCAGGCCACGAAGGTCGTATCCACGTTCAAGACGATGGGTGTGCCGGTACATTACAAGCAGGTACCGGTGTCCGACACCAAGAAGAAGCCAATCGGTTCCGTGGTGGCGACCTACCCCGCCGAAGGACAGGCGCTGTCGGACGGCGACAAGGACGACGGCATCTACATCGGCGTCGCCACGAAGAGCGACGGCGGCGCCATCAGCATCGACATCGTCGGCCGGGACGTCGACACGGTGAAATCCGAACTGGAAAGCCAAGGACATGACGTGACGCTCGTGCCGCGCCTCGCCTCGAAGAAGTTCGTCGGCAAAGTGTCCGGTTCCGACCCGATGCCCGGATCCACGGTAGCGGAAGGCGATGCGGTCACGCTGTATTACGGCATCGACGCCAGCGGCGTCAAGGACGCCTACACGGTTCACGATTCCCCGGAGACCGGCGGCGACAATCTGCTCGGTGTCTCCGGTGTGGCCGCGGGAACGTGGTGCAACAACTCCGGTGACTGCATCACGTTCAAGGATGGCGGCGATGGCAGCGAAGGCAACTCGTACATCCCCTATCCGGAAGGTCGCGACGGTACCGAATACGGCGAATACGAGTCGCTGAGCTCCTGCGATGCCATCCAGCAGCCGTACTGCTCCAGCCCGAAAGCCGACTACCTGCTCACCGGTGACACCGGCGCGTTCGAACTGTTTCCGCGATCCAGTATGACGAACTACTGGTGCGGCACCAGCCAGGAAGACTCGAATACGGCAGGCGGCATCCTCTGCAACAACGGCAAGATGGTCGAAAACGGCGATTACAACAATATCTCCGGCGCGACGTATCACATGCAGGACTTCTATCTGGTCGTGCCGGTCGGCGCGGACCTGAACAAGCTCGAAAGCGACGGGTACTTTGACGCGGACGCGCTGGCCGCGGCCAAGAAGCAGAAAGCCGTGAACACGACCAAGCCGTTCCTGATCTACCGTGACCCGAAGCTCTACGACAAGACCACGGCGGACATGACCAATAACTCCGCCAACCCGTTCATGCCGTACAACGGCTACGTCGGCAGCAAAAGCGACATCGTCAAGATGAAGCCCGCTCCCAGCGACGACACCGTGTACTATCTGACCGTCTCCATCGACCTGGATTGGGGTGAGCTGCCCGACGCCGATGTCAAGGAGCCGGGCAGCAGTGCCGGCGCGGACGGCGATGCATCATCGGCCAAGCCCACCAAGGACATGAGCCTGACGGATGTTCGCACCGCACTCGGCAAAGGCGATTTCTAGCCGATAGCATCGGTTGGCTCGGGCAAGCCCATGCTGAGCCCCGATGATCCGCAGTCGGTCACGCTGCACGCCGTGACGGACACGGGTGGTGACGGTTGGTGGAAGGTGCCGTCGGACGTCGGCATCGAGCTCATGGGGCCAGATAGCGACTATCGCTGCGGCGGTAAGAAAGGATTCAAATCCTGCTATGGGTCGAGCTCGACGTATAGCGAGGCCGAAATCAACAAGCCGATGGACTCCATCTATGTGCCAGCCGGCATCAGCAGCGACAAACTGGAGGGACTGGCCGGCGCGAGCTACCAGTTGCCGACGTGTCAGACCATGCCAAGCCTGACAGCTCCAAGCCGTTCCTGAAAATGGAGGGGTACCACATGAACGTCGTTCCCCCTTGACGAGAACGTGCTGTACCTGCCGAGTAGAGGTAGGGCCGGCCCGGGGGCGAGCCGGGTGGATATACGGCGGATATGAATAGGCATGGTGTCGACGATATCGCCGCCGGAACCATGCCCTTTGTCGTCTGTCTGCCGCCGCTGCGCTATCGTCGCAGACGCCGTGCGATGGAGCGCACGATTGCCGCGAAGCCGGCGGATAGGGTCAGGGCGACGGTGGCAAACACCTGCGGCCGGCGCAGTTCGTTGCGCAAGGTCGCGGCGCCCGTCACGCAATGATCCTCGAAGAACACGCGCAACTCATTGCCGCTGTAACGGCCGACCAGGTCGCCCCACGTGAGCATGCGGGTCTCATACGCGGCCGGGTCGTCCTCGCGGAACTCGAACAGGCGGATGCCGCGCAGGCGAGACTTCGGACCGTAGCATTCGAAGCCGCACGTCGGCGCATACCCTAGATCGAGGTCATGCACGTGCCCGACGAACGAGTTCTTGTGATCGTGCCCGCAGTACAACGCGAAATAGCCGCCCGCCTCGCGCAATGCGTCCACCTCGCCGACGTTCTCGTCAGCGCAGCCGATCGCCTCGCCGAGCCGTGACCCCGGCCGGCATACGGCGTCGTTGAGCACGTAGCAGCGCCCGGCGTAATTGCGGGCGCCCTCCACGGCGTTCGGCGTCCATGCCGGGACCTCGGTCAGGCAGTCATAGAATTCCTGCGGCGGAATATGCTGGAACGTGATCGACGGCACCGGTTCGCCATCGCCGTTGCGCTCGGCGAGCGTGCGCTGCACGTCGCCCAGCCATGCGATCGCCTCAGCGCTCGGTGTGCCGTAGCCGTCCGAATCCGCCAGGTCGAGTCCGCGCGAATGCGCCACATACCGCGGGTACTGGGCGTCATTCTCCTCTGGCTTGCCCGCATAATCGCCGGAATTGACCAGCATCACGCCCATCGCCACATGCTCCGAACCGTCGGAGGACAGCACGGGCAGCGCGAATGTGCCCGGCTCGATGGCCAACGGCGAGCCGCCGGCAGCATCGGCCTCGGGATTCAGGCAGCCGGGGAACTCGCGGTAGATGTCGTCCTGCTCGTCAGGCAGGATGCCGCACTGGAAGTCGTGATTGCCATAGGTCGCGGCGAACGGCACGCCCGCGTTGATGACTGGTCCGAGGAACGCGCTGAACGTGTCGCGCACTTTCTGCCGGGTGTCGTTCATCAGGTCGTCCATCGTGACCACATCGTCCTGCGGTGGCAGGTCCGGATTGCGCCGCGCCGCGATGCGCCTGTGGATGCCGTGTAGCTTCGCCTCGATTTCGGTGACGAGACGTACGCGCGCGCCGGGGTTCTCGCCGCGCCGGCGCAGGAACGTGTCGATGTACGCGGGATCGTATCCGCGGATTTGATCGCCGGTGAACACCACCAAATCCGGCTTCGCCTCGTTGATTGCGGCCTCGATCATGCGGATCGTGTCGCGGTTGACTTCCGGGCCGTCCTGAATGTCGGCCATTTGCAGCACGCGGAACATGCCGTCGTCGTGAAAACGCAGTGTCATGCCCTCCACTGTAGCGAGTCGCCCTGTGCGGCGCCATACTCTTCGCGAAGTCGCCACCATGCGTGGAGCGGGCGCCGCCATGCAGTCAACGGGCGTCCGGAGAGGGGCCGAAACGTTATCTCGGCAGGGTATCGACGTTTCGAGGGGGGTGACTCGGACACTCCGGAACATCTATCTGCATTTCGAGGGGTTGGTGGCCGAGTATCAATGCCATGGGAGCCGCATGATTCCAGTGGCGTCCATCATGCAATACCTCGAATATCGAGCAACGTCAACCCCTTGAAACGCAGATAGATGTTCGGCGGGCCTGAAATCACCCCCTCGGAAGCGAGATAACGCTCCGAAGGCCGCATGGATTGGCCGCATTCTTGATATCTCGGCGGTTTACCGGGGCGCTTCACGCTAGACTGATTAATTGCATGACCTATCGTGCGACGACAACATACGGCCGGCAGGCAACAGGCGCCGGCATCATCAAGTAAAGGAGGAGATATGGGTCAGGATCAATCATCAGTGTTTGATCTTGCGGCGGTCGCCGCGGCGTCCAATGGGGGGAACAACGACCCGCTGCTGCCTCCCGCACGATTCATCGGCGAGCCGCAGAAGCCGAGCGATATGCCTTACACCAAGTACGTCGCCTACGACAAGCAGGTGCCGTTTGACTATCCCGAGCGCACGTGGCCGGGCAAGCGTCTGCAGCGTGCCCCGCGCTGGTGCTCCGTCGACCTTCGCGACGGCAACCAGGCGCTCGTCAACCCGATGGACTCCGAGCGCAAGCTGCGCTTCTGGAACCTGCTCGTCTCCATGGGATTCAAGGAAATCGAAGTGGGCTTCCCGTCCGCCTCGGAGACGGATTTCGACTTCATCCGCATGCTTATTGAACGCGAGCTCATCCCCGACGACGTGACCATCGTCGTGCTCACCCAGTGTCGTGAGCACCTGATTCGCCGCACTTACGAGGCGCTCAAGGGCGCCAAGCGTGCGATTGTGCACTTCTACAACTCGGTCTCCGTGCTGCAGCGCGAGGTCGTGTTCCGCAAGAACAAGGAAGAGATCAAGAAGCTCGCCACCGACGCGGCCGAGCTGTGCAAGGACCTTGAAAACGAGGCCAAGGGCATCGACCTGTATTACGAGTACAGCCCCGAATCGTTCACCGGTACCGAGCCGGAATACGCGGTCGAGGTGTGCAATGCGGTCATCGGCGTCATCAAGCCGACCCCCGAGCACCCGATGATCATCAACCTGCCGGCCACGGTCGAGATGACCACGCCGAACGTGTTCGCCGATGAGGTGGAGTACGTGTCCACGCATCTTGACGACCGTGACGCCGTGGTGCTCTCCCTGCACCCGCACAACGACGAAGGCATGGGCGTGGCCGCCACCGAGCTGGCCGTGCTGGCCGGCGCCGACCGCGTGGAGGGCTGCCTGCTGGGCAACGGCGAGCGCACCGGCAACGTGGATCTGGTCACGCTGGGTCTGAACATGCTCACGCAGGGCATCGATCCGCAGATCGACTATTCGAACGTTCCCGAGATCCGCAAGACCGTCGAGTACTGCAACCAGATCAAGATCTCCGAGCGTCATCCGTACGCGGGCAACTTCGTGTTCACCGCGTTCTCCGGCTCCCATCAGGACGCCATCAAGAAGGGCCTCGAAGCCCGCGAGGTCGCTGCGGACCGAGTCGGCGCCGATCTCGACAAGTTCGTGTGGCTCGTGCCGTACCTGCCGATCGACCCGAAGGACATCGGCCGCACCTACGAGGCGATCATCCGCGTCAACTCGCAGTCCGGCAAGGGCGGCATGGCCTACCTGCTCAAGACCAACCACAACCTCGACCTGCCGAAGCGTCTGCAGGTGGAGTTCGACAAGATCGTGCAGAACTTCGCCGACACGACCAAGAAGGAAGTCAAGGACGAGGACATCTGGCGTCTCTTCAAGGACGAGTACCTGCCGGTGGAGCAGTCCGGCATGACGGCCGCCGGCGTGGTCGTGGGCGATACGCATGACGCGACGCTCACTCCGTGGGGCCGCCTCAAACTGCTCAAGGTGGCCGTCAGCTCCGGCGAGGATGGTTCAGACACCGTGCTCAAGGCACGTGTGCTCGACCGCGGCGTGAACGTGGGCGTGGACGAACCTCACGAGCGTGAGGTCTCCGGCATCGGCAACGGCCCGATTGCGGCGTTCCTCAACGCGGTTTCCAACCTCGGCATTGAGGCGTCCGTGATGGATTACGTGGAGCACACCATGTCCGTCGGTACCGACGCCATGGCCGCGTCCTACGTGGAATGCCAGGTGGGTGAGGACGCTGAGACCCAGATCATCTGGGGCGTCGGCATCGACTCCTCGATTACCACCAGCGCGCTCAAGGCGATCATCTCCGCGATCAACCGTTCGCAGCGCTGATATTTCGCGGTAAACGAAAGGGTGGCTGCAGGATTCGTCCTGCAGCCACCCTTTTTTGATGGTCGTGAGAGAGCCGGAACCACCTCCAGTCGCACGGGGCCTAGCTCTCGTGCCCCCGCCGGCGGGGATGGTCAACGCACGCCAATAACCGCGAATCCGGCCTCGTCCCTCACTGCGACGCTATGCCGTTGGTGCTGGATTCATTGCCGGTGGAGCAGCCGGCGGCGGTGGGATCGGTCGCGCAATCCGAGCCTCCGCCGTTGTTGCCGTTGTTCCCTCCGTTGCCGTTATTCCCGTTGTTGTCGCCGGACCCGTTGCCGCCGTTCCCGCCGTTGCCATCGGACCCGTTGCCGCCCGATCCATTGCCGTTGCCATTCGAACCGTTGCCGGTCTGCGGCTTCGTCGACTGCGAGCCCGACCCGTCGCCAAACTGTGTGCCGCTCTGCGACGACTGATCGTCGCTCTTGCTGTCGCCCTGCGAATTCCCGCTCTGCGACTGGCCGCTGTTGCCCCAAGACGAGTACTGCGAACCGGTGCCCCACGTGCCGTCGGGTCCACCGATCTTGCCGCTGTCGGTCACGTCGGGGAACTTCTCGTCCGCCACGTTCTCCAGCGCCCTCGACATGTAGTTGGTGAACAGCACGGCCGGATATCCCATGCCCTTGTAATACCCGTTGATGGTCGGCAGTTCCAGCGCCTCGCCGTTCGCTCCGGGATTCCAGATGGCGAACATGGTGAGCGTCGAGGGCGTGAACCCGATGAAGCTCACGGCCTTGTTGTCGTTTGCCGTGCCGGACTTGCCCGCCATCGTCTTGCCGATCGCGCTCGCCGCACGACCGGTACCGTATTGGATGGTGCCTTCCATCGCCTTGACCACCAGTCCGGTGTCGTTCGCGTCGAACACCTGCTCCGCGGTGGATGGCGCCTTGTACAGTTCCGACCCCTTGCTGCTCTTCACGCTGGCGACGATGTGCAGCGTCGGCTTCTTGCCCTGGTTGGCGATGGTGGAGAATCCGCGCGCCATGTCGATCATGCTCAGGCCGGAGTTGCCGAGCGTCACGTAGCCGTCATCGGTGATCTTGCCTTTGATGCCGGCCGTGTGCGCGGTCTTGATTATCGTGTCCGCGCCGAGATGCTGCTGCAGATCCATGTACACCGTGTTGACGGAGTTCGCCGTCGCCTTGTACAGGTTGATGTAGCCGTAGCTAGCGCCGCCCGAGTTCGACATCGGCTGTTTCAGCCCGGGGAAGCTGCGCGGAGAGTTGCCGTTGAACACAGTATCGAGGCTGACGCCCGTCTGGACGGTCGAAAGCAGCGTGAACGGTTTCATCGTGGAACCGACTTCGTAGGTCGCGTCGGTGACGTTGTTGAGCTGTTTCTTCAGGTAATCCTCACCCGCGTACAGCGAGATGATTGAACCGTCTTTGACGTTGACCGACAGGCCGCCGGTCTGTACGCCGTCCGGCATGCCCGCGTTGCCCTTGGTGGGGCTTGCGGTCTGATACATCAGATCCTGTTTGGATTTGTCGATGGTAGTGACGATGGTGTAGCCGCCGGTGTCGAGGTCGTCTTGCGTGAACGCCTTTGAGTTGATGAGTTCGCTGCGGACCATCTGCAGCAGATACCCGTTGGGGCCCTCGTAGATGTTCTGCTGTGCGTTGGTGACGGTTTTCGGCATCGTGGCTTCACTGGCCTGTTTGGCGGTGATGTAGCCGTCCTCTTTCATGATGTTGATGACGCGCTCGAATCGCGATTTCGCCTGCTTGGCGTTGACGGCCGGATCCCAGTTGCTGGGGGACGGGATGATGCCGGCGAGCATCGCCGCCTCGGGCACAGTCAGGTCTTTCGCGTCCTTGCCGAAGTACGACTGAGCGGCGGCCTGGATGCCGTAGGCGCTGCGGCCGAGATAGATGGTGTTGAGATAGTTGCACAGGACGGTGTCTTTGTCTTGCGTCTGTGCGATCTTGACCGCCAGTATGGCTTCCTTGAGCTTGCCCATGTAGGTGGTGGTCTCGCCGAGGTAATACCGTTCCGCGTACTGCTGGGTGATGGTGGATCCGCCCTGGCGGGTGCCCTTGGTGACGTTGTTGATCAGCGCTCGTGCGATGCCCTTGAGGTCGATGCCGCTGTCCGTGTAGAACGTGCGGTTTTCGGAGGCGACCACGGCCTGGCCCACGTATTTCGGCAGTACGGAGCAGTCGATGATCTCACGGTTCTGCTCGGCGAACGTGCCGATTTTCGTTTTGCCGTCCGCATAGTACACGCTGGTTTTCTCGGCCAGCGCGATGGTCTCCGGCTGGGGGATTTCGATGGTGGCGTACAGGTAGGCGAACGCGCCGATGCCGACGGCGAGGAACAGGCCGATGATGCCGAGCGTCCACTTGAGAATCAGATGCTTCTTGCGCCCTTTGGCTTTCGGGCCTTTCGAGCCGGGGGAGCGGTGGGTGCCGCCGCCGCGGTGTGTGCCTTCGGGCGGATTAGCGCCGCGGCCACGCCTTGAGCCGCTGTTGCGCTGCGCGCTGTAACCGTTGGTTGCGGCGGTGCCGCCGGTTCTCGTGCCCGTCGCCGCACCCGCTTGGGTGCCGGTCGCGGTGCGGCCTGAGGCGCCGGCCGCCCGACGACCGGACGTTCCTGCCGCGCGTCGGCCTGAACTGGAATTAACAGTGCGCGTATGTGAAGCCATGATTCTACCGTAGTCCTTGCAATATGATGCGAACCGGTTTGCGCGTATTTTCGCGCTTTCCTCACCGGTTTTCCTCTGAATCCTTACAAACGTCGATATCGTGCTTGGTGCTTGTCTATATCTAGCAAAACCACAACCATAGCCTCTCGGCGTGACGGTATCGTGAGAAACGTTGGAAAATACGGGTTTTAGTCGGATGCGTCACTGTGCGAGGGCTCACACGGTGACGATACCCTCGCACGGTGACGGTCATGACCGTCCTTAATGTGAGTCGGATTCTGCATTGTGGGATTGTATGAATGCTTCGCTGGTTTGGGCCCGTCCAAAGCGGTGCGGCGTTGCCTCATCCGGTCATAGTCCCACTTTCCGGTGAGCGTATGAGACTGTGGCCGGATGAGATGGGCGGGAGATCCGGATGAAATGAGAAGAGGCGGCGGCGGAAGTGCCCGCCAGTCGGTGTCACCGGGCGCGCAGCATCGGCGCGACCTGCTCCTCATATGCGGTGAGGGCGGCGTCGATCACGTTGTGCATGTCGTAGTACTTGTAGGTGCCCAGGCGCCCGCCGAACACGACGTTCGGCTCGGCGGCTGCCCTGGCTGCGTACCGCTCATAGAGCGCCTTGTCGGCGTCCGTGTTGATCGGGTAGTACGGTTCGTCGCCGCGCTCGGCGAAGCGGGAGTATTCCTCCCACACCACTGTCCTGTTGTGGTTCTGTGCGTCACGCCTCTCCGGGTTGAAGTTCTTGAACTCGATGGCGCGGGTGTAGGGCACGTCCGCGTCGGAGAAGTTCATCACCGGGCAGCCGAAGTGGTCGTCCTCGTCGTAGCGCACTTCCTTGAAGTCCACCGTGCGCCATTTCAGGTCGCCGAGTTCATAGCCGAAATACCGGTCAATCGGCCCGGTGTAGACCACGGGCGTGCCGGCGGCGCGCAGCGCCTTCTTGTTGAGCGGCTGGCTCTCGTCGAAGAAGTCGGTGCCGAGCGTCACATGGATGCGCGGGTCGTCGATCATGCGCTCCATCCACGCGGTGTAGCCGTCGCGCGGCAGTCCCTCCCATGTGTCTTTGAAGTAGCGGTTGTCGTAGTTGAACCGCACGGGCAGCCGCTTGATGATGTTCGCCGGCAGTTCGGCCGGATCGGTCTGCCATTGCTTGGCGGTGTAGTTCTTGATGAACGCCTCATACAGCGGCCGTCCGATCAGCTGGATGCCCTTGTCGTTGAGGTTTGTCGGGTCGGTGCCGGCCAGTTCACCGGCCTGTTCGGCGATGAGCTGCCTCGCCTCGGCGGGCGTGTAGGCCGCCCGGAAGAACTGGTTGATGGTGCCGAGATTGATTGGCAGCGGGTAGACCTCGCCGTCGTGCGTGGCGTACACGCGATGCACGTAGTCGGTGAATGCGGTGAAGCGGTTGACGTAATCCCAGACGCGTTTGGTGGAAGTATGGAACAGGTGGGCACCGTATTGGTGGATTTCGGCACCGGTCTCCTCGTCGATATAGCTGTACGCGTTGCCGCCGATGTGGCTGCGCACATCGATGATCTCGACCCGGGCGCCCGCGCGCTCCGCCGCCTGCTGTGCGATGGTCAGGCCGAACAGGCCCGCGCCGACGATCACCAAATCCGCGTTCATAGCTTCCTTCCGTTGCGGCCCGCGCCTGCGGTGCCGGTTGCGCCGTGACCCTTCCATTTGATGATTCGCGCTGTTCCCCGCGTCGAATATGAACGGCCGTCATGTGCGTTTCGTTCTCAGCTCAACCAAGGATACCGCACATTATCGATCCCTGTGAACGATTTGATGAACGTTCGGTGACGGCATGTCCGGCGTCTTTTACAGCGCGCACACGACCAGATATATGGCCACCACGTGGCAGGTGTACCCGATGACCGTGCCCATGTGAAACACCTCGTGAAACTCGAACCAGCCCGGAATCGGATTGGGTTTGCGGATCGCGAAGCATGTGGCGCCCGCAATGTAGGCGGCCCCGCCGCACGCAATCAGCACGGTCGCCGCCGGACCCACCGCGGGCGCGGTCCACAGCGCCGGAAGCAGTGTGACCGGCGCCAGCCCCAGCACCACGTACACGACGGTAAACACCCAGTTCGGCGCTCGCAGCCATACGATATGCATCACCGTGCCGACGAGCGCCGCCGCCCATATCACCGTCAGGTACGGCCATCGGATCGAAGGGCTGAGCGCGAACAGCACCGGCGTATTGGTGCCGGCGATGATCAGGAAGATGTTGGAGTAGTCGATGCCGCACAGCACGCGCGTCACCTTGGCGCTGCGCCACGGTACGACGTGCAGCAGGGCGCTGTTGCCGAACAGCAGTATCGCCGACGCGCCGTAAATCGCGCATGCGGCCTTGACCGGTCCGGCCGGCGCGATGCAGATCAGCACGATGGATGCGGCGATGCACAACGGCAGGGTGATGAGGTGCTGCCATCCGCGCAGTCGAGGCTTGCGGTTGCCGAATGCATCGACCGGCGTGACCTGGCGTTCGGCGGCTTTCAGTGTGGCCTTGGCTTGGCGATAGCGTGCGCGCGCGGCGCGATACTGCTCGAGGGCGCGGTTCATCGCGGTGGCCGAGGCACCGGTCTGCGTCGCGGCCATGCCGGCAGCGGTTGCGGTCTGCGCTGTGGAGGCCGCCCGCATCCCGCCGCCCGCGGTCTGTCGCCGCGCTGTTTTTCGCTGCGCCGCGGACTTGCGTATGGATGGTGCACTGATTGACGCGCTCATCATCATCACCTCGCTGCGGCCGGAATGCCCGGCCTACACTAACTTACGCTACCGTAACTTAGTGTAGGTCGCTGATGGTTCGCTGACAATGCTTCTCTGATGGTGAATCGAATGCCGTCCGGGCCGCCGAAGGCAGCATGGCGGTTCGTGTGTATCATATATTGACCGTCAGCTGAAGATTTTCATAGTTTTTTCTTATAGCCGGGCATAAGCGGATTGTGGATGCGTCGGGATCCGGAAGTACGTGCTCGACTGCCGTAATGGATGCCGGTCGAATATGCTGTGGCCGCATGGGAGGGGCTGAAAAGCGCGGTCTGATGGAGGTCTGCCTGTCTGACGATGGCGTGCGTCATGCGCGGTACGTGAGAGTCGGCGTATATGGCATTGTGAGGTGAGTGTTAACAATATGTTTCTGAGACGTTGCGCGATGCGACAAAACGTAACGATATCGGACGAGCGCCAGGTCTAGTTTCTTTCACAGTGTCGTCGTGAGTGACGCACGCAAAGAGAGGAAAACAATAATGGCCAATAAGCAATGGCCTCGCTGGGTTGCCGCTGTAGCGGCCCTGGCGATGGCAGGCAGCCTGCCCGGTACCGCGCTCGCGGCTCCGGCACAAGGTGACGCGGCGTCCACGACGCCGACTCTGTCGACCGGCAATCTGAAGAGCAAGGTCTCATCCCAGCTTCAGCAGGCGAAGGGCGAGGTCACCGCATTCATCCAGACCACCAGCCCCTCCGCGCTGGAACGCAAGAACAGTGTGCTCAAGAACTTCAGCAGGCAGCGTTCCGCGCTGCCCACGCTGAAGCAGCGCGCGCAGTCGGCCCAGGCGGCCACGCAGAGCGCGAAGACCGCCGAGAAGACCTCGGTGAACGTGTTCTCGCAGCTGCAGTCGCTGGACTCCAGCGCCAAGAAGATCTACTCCACCTCGTATGCGCTGTCCGGCGTAGCCGTTCGCGCCGACGCGGCGTCGCTGCGCAAGCTCGCCGAGCAGTCCGGCTCGGTGGCGCACATCACGATCCTGACGCCCAAGAAGGCGCTCGACACGACCAACGGCAGTGGCGAAGCCCCCGCGAACAAGAACAACGACCAGCTGGTCAACGCCGTCAAGACTTGGGAACAGACCGGCAAGACCGGCAAGGGCGTGAACATCGCAGTCGTCGACACCGGCCTCGACTACACGCACGCCGACTTCGGCGGCGCAGGCACCACCGAGGCCTACCAGACCGCGCTGAACTCCACCGCCGACCCGCTGACCGACCCGAAGGTCAGCAAGCTGCTCGACAAGACGAAGTTCAAGGGCGGTTACGATTACGCCGGCGCCACGTACAACCCGAACACCGGCAGCAACAATCCCACCCCGGACGCCAACCCGATCGACGGCAAGGGCGGCCACCACGGCACGCACGTCGCCGGCACCGCGCTGGGGTACGGCGTCAAGGCCGACGGCACCTCGGGCAAGACCGATACCGCAGGCTACCAGAAGCTGACCGCCGGCGACATCGCCAGCTGGAAGATCGGCCCCGGCGCCGCTCCCGAGGCCGGCATCTACTCGTACAAGGTGTTCGGCGACAACGGCGGCACCACCGACCTGGTGCTCGAAGCGCTTGACGGCATCGCCAAGCACAACACCGAGGCGGAAGTCAACGGCGACGAGTCCAGCCGCATCAGCATCGTCTCCATGTCGCTCGGCGGCAGTTTCGGCGCCTCCGACGACCCGGAGAACGTGGCCGTGGATAACCTCACCGCAGACAACGTGCTGTCCGTGATCGCGGCCGGCAACGACGGCGACATCACCGACATCATGGGTGCCCCCGGCACCGCCAAGAGCGCGCTGACCGTGGCCGCGAGCCAGTCCGGCAAGGCGCTGCAGGACGCCGTCGAAGTGACCGACGGCCCGGCCTCGCTCAAGGGCCAGACCCTCGCCGGCCAGTACTCCGTGAACTACGCGAAGCTCGACGACTTCTCCCTGACCGGCAAGGTCGTGCGCGTCAAGGACAAGGACAACCTGGAAGGCTGCAAGGCATACTCCGCCGATGACGCCGCTGCCGTCAAGGGCAACATCGCCTACGTCGAATGGAACGACGCCGCTGTGAACTGCGGCTCCAAGACCCGCTTCGACAACGCCGAGAAGGCCGGCGCGATCGGCATCCTGTTCGGCTCGCAGGCGAACATCCCCGAGTCCGGCATCGGCGGCAACGCCGACATCCCCGGCTTCCAGCTGGTCAAGAACGCCGCCGAGAACAAGGACCTGCAGAGCGCCATCGATGACGGCACGCTGACGGTGACCCTGTCCACCAAGCTGCGTATGAGCAAGGACGCCGATTACTCCAGCGAGAGCGAAGACACCATCGCGTCCTTCACCTCCCGTGGCATCCACGGCTCCTATGACGGCACCGCCAAGCCCGATGTCTCCGCCCCCGGCGTGGGCATCGTGTCCGCTTCGGCCGGCACCGGCAACAGCGACGAGGTCATGAGCGGTACGTCCATGGCCACCCCGTTGACCTCCGGCGTCGCCGCGCTGGTCCGTCAGGCCCGGCCCGAATACCTGGCCAACGTGGTCAAGGCCCAGCTGATGAACACCGCCAACCACGACGTGCTCACCGCGGATCGCAAGACCGCGTACGGCCCGCTGCGTGTGGGCTCCGGTCGTATCGACGCGCTCGCCGCAGTGAACAACAACGTGCAGCTTGCCGGAGAGGATGACGAGGCCATCACCGCGCAGTTCGGCGTCATCCCGGTTGGCAAGGACGGCTACACCGACGAGCAGACCATGCGGCTCGTGAACAACACCGATCATGACATTACGTACAAGCTCACATACTCGGCCCGCACCCCGGTGCCGGGCGTCACGTACTCGGTGAGCGGCGACAACGGTGGGGACACCGTGGTCGCCAAGTCCAAGACCAGCACCAGCTTCCGCGTGAAGATCAGCATCGACCAGTCCAAGCTGACCCGCACCCGCGACGCCACGCAGTCCGCGCAGGTCGCAGGCAAGGACCGCCAGTACGTGACCGACGCCAGCGGCATCATCACCGCGACTCCGGTCACCCAGGAGGATGACGCCACCACGCTGCGTGTGCCCGTCACTTCGGTGCCGAAGGCAATCTCCGAAACCACCACGGAACTGAGCGGCTTCAATAACAAGAAGGGCACGCTGTCCGTGTCCGGCCATGGCCTTGACCAGGGCGATACTGCCACCGGCTACCACTCCGAGCTCGTCCCGTTCGTGTACGGTGCCGAGGATCCGGTCGACGGCTACACCGGCAACGGTGACGCCGCTCGCAGCCTTGCCGCAGGTGACATCCGCGCGATCGGTTATTCCAGCACCGCACCTCAGCTCTCCGATCCGTCGCAGGGCCTGCTGAGCTTCGGCATCATCACCGACAAGACGTGGTCCCACCTGGGCAACAATTTCATTCCGGACGTGATCTTCGACGTGGACGGCGACATGAAGGCCGACTACATGATCTCGGTGAGCACCACCGAAGGCAACACGCAGTACGACACCGCATGGGCCACGACGACTTCCGCGACAACCGGCAAGGTCGTTGACGAGGAGCCCATCGACCCCGCATATGTCTCCGACTCCAACCAGGTCGTACTCTCCGTGAAGCTGTCCGCCCTTGGATTCACCAAGGACACCAAGGTCGCCCCGATCGCCTACATGGCACAGATCGAGTCGATTTACGCTGCCGGCGCGAAGGATCAGTACATCGTCGACACTGCGGGCGGTTCCAAGGACGACTCGTTCGACGCGTACCACCCTGCCCTGTGGTTCGGCGACTCCGCCACCGAAGGCAACGGCACGGTCAGCTTCCCCGACGAGAACGGCACGAAGGTCGCCGTCCACACCGCGGATGATTCGTCCGAGACCGCTCCGAAGGTGCTGGCGCTGCACAAGAACGGCTTCTTCCCGAACATCGAGACCGATGAGCCCGTCATCGACGCGCACACCGTGAAGAACATCGACAAGGCGCTGCTGGAGACTCTGGTCTTTGCCGCTGGCAAGTACCAGGAATCCAACTACACGGCGGATTCGTGGGCCGCATTCAAGAAGGCCTTCGACGCGGCGAAGAAGGTGCTCGACTCCGACACGGCCACGCAGCAGCAGGTCAACGACGCCTACACGGCGTTGCGAACCGCCATCAACGGGCTCGTCAACGCGACCGCCAAGCCGTCTAAGGACAAGCTGAAGGCGGCGGTGGATGCTGCGGCCAAGCTGAAGGAATCCGACTACACGGCGGATTCGTGGGCTGCTTTCGTCAAGGCGCTTGATGCCGCCAAGGCGGTGCTCGCCAACGACAACGCGACTCAGGAAGAGATCAACAACGCGACCGGCGCTCTGTTCAAGGCCGAAGAGGCTTTGGTGAAGAAGGCCGGCACGCCGACGAAGCCCGGCGAGCCGAGCCAGCCTGGCAAGCCGGCGAAGCCCGGTGCGTCGGGCGTCAACAGTGGCCAGAACGGCAGCAATGCCGGCGTCGCCAAGACCGGTGCCGCTGTCACTGGCATCTCGGGCGCAGTCATGCTGCTGCTCGCCGCCGGTGCCACGCTGGTGATCATTCGCCGGCGTGACGCGGTGCGTCGCTAGTCTCCCATAGCCGATAATGCCCTTTCCCGCGAGCGCGGGGAGGGGCATTATTGTCGTTGCGCACCCGATATCCGGGGGTGATGTATACTAGTACAGCCTTCACGTGGCGTTATGTCACCCAATCCCCCCAGGGCAGGAATGCAGCAAGGGTAAGTGGCCTCTGTCGGGTACGTGAAGGTTTTCTCTTTTCTTGGCCCCTCACCCTGACCGTCGCGGCGCCGTGAGGCTTAAATTACA
>CWGX01000024.1_pt1 | contig 89607 bp, 66 predicted proteins | sample 682481 | NCBI WGS metagenome assembly CWGX01 (sample SAMEA3735743, study PRJEB9488) | human gut metagenome | biome: ENVO:mammalia-associated habitat; material: ENVO:feces | place: Malawi | collected 2009-02-27 | reverse complement strand
TCCCCCCCCCCCCCCCCCCCCCTCCTTTCCTCTTTCCGGGAGTTATCCACAGGCGCGACACGCCCGGACTGCATTGCACAATCCTCGGTAGCATCTCCATAGAACGGCTGTATTGCAATGGTTCGACAACGTGGCATGACTATTGTGCGGCGCAGTCCGGGCGTGTCACGATCGAGCCTTCGACCACATTGCCCGAAAACTTGAAGACCGGGCCGGAAAACCTGTTACCGTTCGTCCATGTTTGAGATGCGAAACGAACCGCCACCGAACCAATACATGCGGCATCAGGCGTGGCTCATCCAGCGCTATTACCTGAAGCGTTGCCGGGCGGTCAGGGATATGCTGGAGCATGAGCCGGTATTCGCGTTGTCGTCGGCGCTGGGGCTGATGGGCATTGCACCGCCCGAGACCGCCGTCCTTGATTTGGGCAAGGAACATATCGTCGTTCGGAATCGTGACGCGCGACGCGGTCATCCCGCCAATGTCGCATGTCACGCGTGGTCATTGCTGGACGACCGTATCGTAATCCGCATCTTTGATCTGTACTGCACGTCACCCGCCGCGACGTTCGCCCAATTCGTGCGGTTCAACTGGTTCGAGGAAGCAATCATATTGGCGGATCGGCTGACATGCCGTGACGAGCGGCTGAGGCGCGCGACCAAACAGGAACTGATGGACTTCCTTGATGAGCGGAAGGTCTATGGCGGCAAGGCCGCACGCCGGGCGTTGCGTTTGTCTCGCCCGAACACCGATTCCCGGTGGGAACGGGAGCTGCGTCTGGATGCGATGAAATGGGGATTGCCGAATCCGGAGGCGAACCATCCGGTCGATTTGGGGTCTGGATTGGCATGGCTTGACATGGCATACGAGAAATATCGCGTGGCGATGGAATTTCATGGGCAGCAGCATCTGGAACAGTATGTAGCGGACACGAGGCGCATGAACGCATTGGCGGCCAAGAATTGGGTGGTGCTTCCGGCCTGGCAGAGTACGGTGCTTGACCAGGCCGAACTGCATCGATACTTCAGTCAGGTGGCCGCCGCTTTGGAGCATGCCGGTGCCGTCGATTTTCTGCATCCGCGCATGGATCTGTGGACGTTGAGCGGCAATCCGGAGCTGCTGGAACCGTTTTGACGTAGGAGCGACCGATTGGTATATGGTCCGAGACGGGGATGGCAGTCGTCGTGATACGACACGCCCGGAGTGCGCAGCACGACCGCCGAATAGTCGCTGCGAGGTAACGGTATAGACCCGTTCTGGACTCCGGACACAACGATTGTGCTGCGCAATCCGGGCGTGTCGTGTTATGGAAACACCGGTGTATCGAAGAAAGAGGGAAACTTGAAGAGAGAAAGTCGGGAACAACAGTTGAGGGGGCATAGAACAGATGGAAGAGAGACGGCCGGCAGGATGTGGGAGAAGTCCTCGGAACGGGATAAAGAAGAACCGTTTCGCTTACGCTGGCGAAACGGTTCTCGAGTAGTGATTCTTACGGACGATCCCGTCACGCGAGGCCGGAGAGCTTGTTGATGAGCTCGGGGTCTCGCGTGGCGCCCTTGTCGGCGGAGCGCGCGAAGGCGGCGTACGCCTTGAGGGCCTGGCTCACCTTGCGGTCGCGGTGCGCCACGTAGCCATCGCCGGCCTCCAGTTCGCGGCGGCGCTCGGCCAGCTGCTCGTCGGTCAGCTCGACGTTCACGGAACGGGCCTCGATGTCGATGTCGATGATGTCGCCGTTCTTGATGAGCGCCACCGGGCCCTTGTTCGCCGCCTCGGGAGCCATGTGCCCGATGGCCAGGCCCGAGGAGCCGCCGGAGTAGCGACCGTCGGTGAGCATGGCGACCTGCTTGCCGATGCCCTTGCCCTTGACGAAGGACGTCGGGTACAGCATCTCCTGCATGCCCGGGCCGCCCTTCGGACCCTCGTAACGAATCACCAGCGCCATGCCGGGCTTCAGCGTGTCGTCGAGGATCACCTCGATGGCCTGCTCCTGCGAATCGACCACCAGTGCCGGTCCTCGGAACTTCCAGATCTCCTGTGGCACGCCCGCGGTCTTGACGACGCAGCCGTCGGGAGCGAGGTTGCCGCGCAGCACGGCGAGACCGCCCTCGTGGATCTCCGGATGGTCGATGTCGTGGATGGCGCCGTTGGCGCGGTCGCGGTCCAGCGAGTCGAACAGCGTGGTGTGCGTCCACGGTTCGGGAGAGATGATGTGGCCGGGAGCCGCCTCGTACATCTGCTGGGCTTCTTCGGTGCAGGTAGGACGCATGATGTCCCAGTCCGCCAGCTTGGCTTCCAGCGTCGGGTAGTCGATGGAGTGCACGTTGGTGTGCAGCTTGCCGGCGCGGTCGAGCTCGCCGAGGATGCCGGTGATGCCGCCAGCGCGGTGAATGTCGGAGATCTCCCACTTGCCGGACGGCGACGCCTTGCAGATACACGGCACGGTGTGCGAGATACGTTCGATGTCGTCAAGCGTGAAGTCCACGTCGGCGGACTGCGCCATGGCGAGGATGTGCAGCACGGTGTTGGTGGAACCGCCCATAGCGACGTCCATGGTCATGGCGTTCTCGAACGCCTCCTTGGTGGCGATGGAGCGCGGCAGTACGGAGTCGTCGGAGTCATCATAGTACTGGTGGGCGATCTTGACGACCTGCTGCGCGGCGCGCTTGAACAGGTCCTTGCGGTAGGAGTGGGAGGCGAGGATCGTGCCGTTGCCGGGCAGCGCCAAGCCGATGGCCTCGGTCAGGCAGTTCATCGAGTTGGCGGTGAACATGCCGGCGCAGGAGCCGCAGGTCGGGCAGACGGTCTTCTCGTAGTTGAGCAGCTCCTCGTCGGAGACGGAATCGTCGGCGGTGGCGTACATCACGTCGATGAGGTCTGTGCTCTTCTTGGTGCCGTCGGCGAGGATCGTGGTGCCGGCCTCCATCGGGCCACCGGAGACGAACACGGTGGGGATGTTGAGGCGCAGCGCGGCCATGAGCATGCCGGGGACGACCTTGTCGCAGTTCGGGATGCAGATCAGTGCGTCGGCGCAGTGCGCGTTGCACTGGTATTCGACGGTGTCGGCGATGATGTCGCGGCTGGGCAGGGAGTACAGCATGCCGGTGTGGCCCATGGCGATGCCGTCGTCGACGGCCATGGTGTTGAACTCGCGCGGGATGCCGCCAGCTTCCTTGATGGCCTCGGAGACGATGCGGCCGACCTTGTTGAGGTGGACGTGGCCGGGCAGGAACTCGTCGAACGAGTTGGCGATGGCGATGATGGGCTTCTTGCCCATGTCGTCACCTTTGACGCCAGCTGCACGGTAGAGGGCTCGGGCACCTGCGAAGACGCGCCCGTTCATGATTTTTGCAGATCGCATTTCAGTCATGGTTCTATTCAAGCTCTTGCAAGGGACACGCGACATGTCAAGAGTCGGAATATGGAATTTTCATAAGTGTTACAAAACTCACAGTGGATTAAGCCTATGTAGCCTCTTATGTTGTCTGCAAGTCGGCAACGAACTGGCAGAATCCACCGGACCCGCTCCGGTCTCTGCGTGAGGCTATAATTGTTGCGGTTGAGATAGATTTCCATCATGTGATTCGGAGACTTGCAAAAATGGCAGAAGAAACCAAGGATACCGAGGTCAAGGGCAACGAGGAGTTCGGCACCGCGCCCGTGCCCGAGGGTTTCGCGAACCCGCCGATCGACGATCTGATGAAGCACGCCGATTCCAAGTACGCGCTGGCCATCTTCGCCGCCAAGCGCGCCCGTCAGATCAACTCGTACTTCACCCAGCTCAACGAGGGCCTGCTGCAGAACGTCGGCCCGCTGGTCGAATACCAGAACCAGGAGAAGCCGCTGTCGATCGCTTTCCGCGAGATCGACGAGGGCCTGCTGGAGGAGACTCTGGGCGAGGATGATCTGAGCGAAGGCAACTGATTCGTCTGAATCCGTCCGGTTCGCGGGTATTTGCATTTTCTGGGGCGACACTCTTGCCCTTGACGGCGGTGACGTGTACAACTGAGCGTCAGGAGCGAACGACTTGGGGCTCGCGCCGACCGAAAGGTCTGGCACGGGCCCTTTTCGTAGCCTGTTCAGGTCCTGCAACAACAGAATGAACCAACGTATCATTGTGCCTTATCCGCAAAAGGCGGGTAGGGCGATAAGTCCGAAAGAGGGATGATATGACCAATCAGGAGCGCAAGCTCATCTCGGCCGAATCTGTGACCGAAGGCCACCCCGACAAGGTATGCGACCAGATTTCCGACGAAATCCTCGACGAACTGCTTCGGCAGGATCCGCAGTCGCACGTCGCCGTCGAGACCTCCGCCGCGACCGGCGTGTTCCTCGTGTTCGGTGAGGTGACGTCAAAGGGGTATGTCGATGTCCAGTCCACCGTGCGCGAGACGCTGCGCCGCATCGGCTACACGTCTTCCGAGGTCGGCCTCGACGCCGACTCCTGCGGCGTGATCGTCGCCATAACCGGCCAGAGCGCCGAGATCAATCAGGGTGTGGCGCGCCTCACCGGCGAGAAGGAGACCGAGGCCAGCCGCGAGGAGCGGTACGAGGCCCAGGGCGCCGGCGACCAGGGCGTGATGTTCGGTTACGCCACCGACGAGACCGACGTGCTGATGCCGCTGCCGATCTATCTGGCCCACCGTCTGGCCTTCCGCCTGACCGAAGTGCGCAAGTCCGGCGAAGTGCCGCACCTGCGCCCGGACGGCAAGACCCAGGTGACCATCGAATACGACGAGAACGACAAGCCGTTGCGCGTCGACACCGTGCTGATCTCCACGCAGCACGACCCGGAGGCGAGCCAGGAATGGCTGGCCGCCCAGCTCAAGGAGCATGTCATCGACCCGGTGCTGGACGAGGTGCTCGGCGACGGCGTCAAGCATGACGATTACCGTCAGCTCGTCAACCCGACCGGCTCGTTCGTCCTCGGCGGTCCGGCCGCCGACGCCGGCCTGACCGGCCGCAAGATCATCGTCGACACGTACGGCGGCGCCGCCCACCATGGCGGCGGCGCGTTCAGCGGCAAGGACCCGTCCAAGGTCGACCGTTCCGCCGCGTACGCGACCCGCTGGGTGGCGAAGAACATCGTCGCCGCGGGGCTGGCGCACCGTGTCGAGCTGCAGGTCGCCTACGCGATTGGCGTGGCCGAACCGGTGTCGGTCAACGTCGAGACGTTCGGCACCGAAATCGGCGTGACCCGCGAGCAGATCCAGCAGGCCGTGCGCAAGGTGTTCGATCTGCGTCCCGCCGCGATCATCGACGAGCTTGACCTCAAGCGCCCGATTTACGCGAAGACCGCCGCATACGGCCACTTCGGCCGCGTCGACGTCGAGTTCCCGTGGGAGCGCACCGACAAGGTCGAAGAGCTCAAGGCCGCCATCCGCTGACTGGCAAATCACAACGATCCCCCTCGGTTTCACTTCGTAACGCCCCCGCCAGCGGGGGGGCTGCCGCGAAGCGAAACCGGGGTGGTCTTGCCTATACACACAACATGCATACACAAAAAAGCCGCAGGACACCCCGAGAAGGTTGCCGCCTGCGGCGGACTTCACCGGCGGCGTGATACAAATGAACCATGAGTACGAATGACGCGCAGCAGTTGGCGTTTGACGGCATGGCGCCGCGCAAACGCCGCAAGCGCGCGCCCGCCGAGAAGATTGTGGCCGCGGAAGACCCGATCGCGCAGGTGGTGCTGGACGTGCAGGCGACCCATCTGGGCCAGACATTCGACTATCTCGTGGAGGAGCGGTGGTCGCAGACCGCACGGCCCGGCGTCATGGTGCGGGTCCGGTTCGGGGGCAGGCTCCTCAACGGCGTGATCTGGAAGCGCACGGCAGCCAGCGCCACGCCCCGCTCCGCGCTGAGATTTCTTGAACGGGTGATCAGCCCGCACGTGCTGGTATCCGAATCCATGCGCGACGATATCACGCGCATCGCCGACGCCTATGGCGGCACGCGGGCCAACATACTTCGCCTGGCGGTCCCCCCGCGCGTGGCGCGCATTGACGGCGAACAGCAACTGGCCGCGCGTTCGCTATGGGTGGGAAGGCCCAGATTCTCGCACGTCTCGGACGAACTGATGCAACGGTGCTTCGACACGATACAGGCTTCATATGACGGCGCCGCCATGCTGCGCTCATCCCTGGAGGGCAGCTCGTTCGCCGCCCTGGTGATGGATGCGCGTCCGGGAGCGCGTGCGTGGGCTCGTGACGCCGCATGGATGATCGCTGCCGCGATGAGGCAGAACCGTGCCGCCGTGGTGGTCCTGCCCGGGATAAGACAGTGCGAGGATCTCGCCGTTGCCCTGGAGGGACTGGGACTGTCCCGTTTCGCGCCGGGCGGCGCCGAGCACGGCGGATACTCCGGTGACTTCGTCGTGCTGGCCGCAGGACTGCCGCCGGCGGAACGGTACCGTGCCTATCTGGCGGCGGCGACCGGTCAGGTCGGGTGCGTCATCGGACTGCGCGCCGCCATGTATGCTCCGGTCGAGGGGCCGGCCCTGTTCATGATGGTGGATGATGCCGCGTACCAGCAGGCCGACGGGATGATGCCGTACGCGCAGGCACGCGGCGTCATGCGTCTGCGCGCCGAGTCGCACGGGGGAGTGTTTGTGACGCTGTCGTACGCCCGTAGCCCGTTGAGCCAATGGGAATGCGAGGACCACACGGCCGTGACTGCCGTGAGCGGCCCGAGCGCATCCGTCACGCCGTTGCCAGCCGCTCGCAGGGATCAGATGCCGTGGGTGCGGTGGCTGAACCGCGAGGAGCTGGCGCGTCTCGCCGACCCGAGCATCGGCGCCCGCGTGCCGCATACCGCGGTGACGGTGTTGTCGAAGGCCTTGCAGACAGGGCCAGTGCTGCTGTCCATCCCCTCGGACGGCATGCAGGAGGCGTTGAGCTGCGTGAAATGCCATGCGCAGGCTCGTTGCGCGAAATGCACCGGCCCGCTGGGGCGCATGGGTGATGGGGTGCCGCGCTGCCGGTGGTGCGCTGCGGCGGCGGTCGACTGGCATTGCCCGCATTGCGGCTGCGAGCGCATGCGCGTGATACGGGTTGGCGCAACCGGCACCGCCCGCGAGCTGGGCGGCTTGTTCCGCGGTGTGTCCGTCGTCATATCGTCGCCGAGCCAGCCGCGAGGCGTCGTCGAGTACGTGGATGATGCGCCGCGCATCGTCATCGCCACGCCGGGAGCGGAGCCCCGCGTGCTGCCTGCATCCCGTCAATCGGAGCAGGATGCCGGCGAATATCGTGCCGTGGCGATCCTGGACGCGTGGAACAGTCTGTATGCGCCGGGTGTGGACGCCCGCGTGGACGCGCTGACGGCGTGGATGCGGGTCATGGCGTTGTGTGCGCCCCGCACTCGTGGCGGACAGGGTCTGCTGATTGGTGAATGCGATCCTGCAGTGGCCCATGCGCTGATGATGTGGGATTCGGCGTCGCTCGCCCGGAACGAATTGCTGGAGCGTGGGCAGACCGGCATGCCTCCGGTGTGCGCGGTCGCATGCGTATGGGGGCGTCGGGATGCGGTGATGGCCGCCTTGGACGATATCGGCGTGCTGCGCGGCGATTGGGCCTCGCTGGATGTTGCGGGGGAGCCGATACCCGGCATGCTGGGGCCGGTGCCGATAGCGGCTCCGGTGACGGTGAGCGAACGCGAGCTGGAGAGCACACAGGACCGGGTCAAGGCCCTGGTCCGTGTGCCGGTCGGCATGCGTGCCCAATTGGCCGTCCGCCTGCGGTCCGCGGTGGCGCGTCACATGGCGTCGCGCACTCCCGGCGAACTGCGGTTCCAAATCGATCCCAAGGATTTGATCTGATCCGAGAGATTATCCGCCGCGTCGAGGTGTCGTTTCGAGGAAAGCGGCGGTGTGACATGTCTGACTGCCGATTGAATCAGCATTCGGAACCTTCTGTTTCGGTTGGTGAGATGAGACGGGGATTCCTTGCCACGAAACGTCAAAAAATCGCTGTTCTCGGCATTCGGGCCACTTTTTGTGCCACGAAATCGGATTTAACCGGTTACATGCCGTTTCGAGCCATGAGACCGAAACTGGGAATCATTGGAAAATGGCCGATTCTGTTATTCGGAGCGGATTTTTCGTGTCGGTCGCGTGGCACGAAATGTCGAGAACGCTTGTTTCTCGCATTTCGTGGCAATGTATTCGGTCGAGAAATGCATTTCACCTGTGTGCAAAACCATTCGGGACATACCGGAACGTGTGGTCGTGAAACGGCTTCGATTACATAAAACAACATGCGACAGAAGGGCGGAATCGTTTTGACCAGGCCGTCACTGCATCCGGTGCCACCATGCAGGCCGGGCCTGATTCACTGGCGGAGACCAAGACGGCCGGCAAGGCGCGGAAGGATTCCTCTTTCCGAGAATGCGACGGGTGCTGGCACGGCGACCGTTGTCTTGCTCATGGCGATTATGGCGCTGATTGATATCGGCGTGTATGACATCTGCCGCGTAGATTCGGGGCTGCCGAAACGATTCGGGCGAAAACTTTCAGACGCGGCGCTTATAGTTGCATGCCAGAATGCATCGGTGCGGCGGATGATTCGCCGCGTCGTCTCGATGGCATGGAACCATGGATGTGCGCGGCCGCGCGCCGCGGAATCGTTCATTGGAATCGTTCATATGGATGGAGGCATCATGAAGGGTTGGCCGGGCGAACCGGATATGGAACATGACGTGCTGGTGGCGCAGGGACCCGCCGCGGCCGCCGACGGCAAGCCGATCAGCAACGTGATTTTCGACTTCGGCAACGTGCTGATCTACTGGGATCCGTCCGTCGTGCTGCTGCCCAGGTATTCGCAGGAGACCATCGACCAGTTCCTCGACAATGACATCTCCGGCTTCTACGACGCGAACGACCGCATGGACGGCGGCGCAAGCCCCGACGAGGGCGTGGCGTGGATGCGCGAGCATTACGGTGACAAGTGGGCGGATATCCTGCGCTACTACCTCGACAATTTCGAGGATTCCCTGACCGGCGTCGTGCCGGGTGCCCGCGTGCTCGTCAACGATCTGAAGGCCGCCGGCATTGGAGTATGGGGCCTGTCGAACTGGGAGAAGGAACTGTTCCCGATCGCGCTGAAGCACTGCGAGATCCTGCAGCGGCTCGACGGCCGTCTGGTGTCGGGGTACGTGCACATGCGCAAGCCGCACAAGGACATCTATGAGAAGGCCTTGGAAGAGTTCGGCATCAGCGCCGAAAGCAGCGTATTCATCGACGACAAGGCGATGAACATCGCGGGCGCGAACGAGGCCGGCATCCGCGGCATTCGCTTCTCGGACGCCCGCAAGCTGCGCGAGCTGCTGATCGAGCAGGGCATCGATATCCCGGCGGTTCAGTGACCTCCGCCCGTCCGCACGTCGTCCGGCATTCGACGATGATGATAGGGCAGATGGCCTGAAGTCCCAATACCGTGGAAGGAAACGGAACACATGTTGAAAATCCTCTTTGCCGGCACGCCTGACGTCGCGGTGCCGTCCCTGCGCGCCCTCGCCGCGGACAGCGAGCACTTCGAAGTGGTCGCAGTGCTCACCCGCCCGGACGCGCCCACCGGACGCGGACGCAAGCTCACGCCCAGCCCGGTCAAGACTGCCGCGCTGGAACTGGGATTGCCGGTACTGGAATCCGACCCGGCCGAGCCGACGTTCCTTGACGAGCTGAAGGTCACCGGCGCACAGGCCGCCGCGGTCATCGCATACGGACGAATCCTGAAGCAGTCCGTGCTGGACGCGCTGCCCTGCGGCTGGTACAACCTGCATTTCTCGCTGCTGCCGCATTGGCGTGGCGCGGCCCCCGTGCAACGAGCCATCTGGTCGGGCGACGATATGACCGGCACCAGCGTGTTCCGCATCACGCGAGCGATGGATGCCGGCCCGCTGCTGGTGCAATCCGAAACGCCGATCGGCGAGCATGAGACCGCCGGCGACCTGCTGACCCGTCTGGGAGGATCCGGAGCGCTGGTGCTGCGCGACGCGCTGCGCACCGTCGAGGACGGTACCGTCGAACCCGTGGAACAGGCGGAAGGCGATTACCCGGTGGCGGAGAAGATCCGCGTCAACGACGCGCATATCGATTTCAGTGCGCCGGTGGAAGCGGTCGACCGTCAGATTCGCGCGTGCACGCCGAATCCCGGGGCATGGACCGAACTGGATGCAGGCGGGCTCGGGCTCGACGACGGGCTGTCCACGCTGCACGTGCTGCGGGCGCACCCGGCCGATATGACCAATCCGAACGTACCCGGGTCGTTGGTGTCTGGGGCGCTCGCAGCTGGCAAGAAGAATGTCTGGATCGGCACAGGCTCCACACCTCTGGAATTGCTGGAGGTCAAGGCGCAGGGCAAGAAGGCGATGCGCGCCGCCGACTGGGCGCGAGGAGCCCGACTCTCCGAAGCCGCGCGCTGCCGGTAACGAGGTGCGCGTTGCGGACTGAGAGTGGTCTTGGCGCTATCGCCGTGCGACGTCAGCGCAGGAAGTCCAGCACCTTGGTCAGGTCGCGCTCGTTGATGGACTCGTGGGCGGCGAGCTGAGTCTTCGGCTTGGCGCAGAAGGCGATGCCGAGCCCGGCCGCCTGAATCATCGGGATGTCGTTCGCGCCGTCGCCGACCGCCACGGTCTGGCTCATGGGAACCCCGTCTCGGGCGGCCCACGCCTGCAATGCATGCAGTTTCACCGTCTTGCACACGATATTGCCCAGCACCTTGCCGGTCAGCGCGCCATCCACCACTTCCAGACGGTTCGCCAGCCAATAGTCGATATGCCCTTCGGCGGCGAGACGGTCAACGACCTCATGGAATCCCCCGGACACGACGCCGACCTTCCAACCATGACGGTGAAGCTCGTCGATCAGCGCCAACGCGCCATTGGTGAAGTGCAGCTTGTCGTGCACGGTGTCGAACACGCTCACGGGCAGTCCCTTGAGCAATGCGACACGCTCACGCAGCGCATCACAGAATTCGATTTCCCCGCGCATGGCACGTTCGGTGATCTTCGCTATCTCGTCGCCGCTGCCGGCCGCCTCGCCGAGCTCGTCGATGACTTCCTCGTCGATCAGCGTCGAATCCACATCCATGACAAGCAGACCAGGCTTCGACAGCGTCGGCGCGGCCGCGGTGCCGTCACCGTCACCCCTGGTGTCCGAGGGCGATTGGTGCGCGACCGCGAACGCTTCCACGTCGGACACGTCATACGATTCGTCAGAAGGTTGCAAAGTTCCGTCAAGCATACTGTCGATTGTCGGAAATCGTTGGGACAATATCCGGTATGCATGAATCCCTGCGCATATCGGCCTTCGCGCCCGCTGCGGTGCACGGAACGGGCGACTCCGGCTCCGCTGTCGGCGCCATTGCCAAGGTCATTGTGGCCGCCGCGGCCCCGGCGATTCGGCGTGCGCGTAATCTGATAGGGAAGCGTGCTCGAAAAAGGGGCGAACAGTGAACGATATCATGCATGACGGCACTCCGGATGGCATATGGAATTCGCAGGACCATCCGTCAGGCATACCTGATTCAGGGCCGGTCTCATCGGCGGTCACGGGTGCCGAAAGCGCCACGGCACGACAGGACGTGAGGAAGATACGGGAGAACGTCGCACGTGAGCTGGCGGCCGCCAATGACCAGCTGATGGCCAAGAACCATGCGCTCGCGCAGGCGCTGTCGCGCGCGGGCAAGGAACTCACCAAGGCGAAGGCGCAGCTGTCGCAGATGGCCCAGCCCCCGAAGACCTTCGCGACGATGGTCAAGGTCGACTCGTCGATGACCGACGAGCTTGGCGTCCAGCATGCGTCGGCCGAGATCCTGACGGGCGGCAGGCGGCTGGTCGTGCCTGTGGCCGCCAACGTCAACGCGTCCCGTCTGACGGCCGGCGCCTGCGTGCTGCTCAACGAGAATATGGTATTGGTCGAGCAGCGCGGCACGGACATGCTCGGCTCTGTCCGCACGATCCGCCAGGTGCTTGATGACGGGCGTCTGATCGTCGCGGATGGCGGCGGCAACCCCAGCGTGATCCGGCGCTCGGGAGCGTTGGCGCACGAGACGTTCGCCAACGGGCAGCGCGTCATCGTCGACCCGTCGGGCCGGCTCGCCTTGGAACTGCTGCCCGACGAGAACGATGCCGACCTGGTGCTGGAGGAGGTTCCCGATGTCACCTTCGCCGACATCGGCGGGCTTGACAGCCAGATCGAACGCATCCGGGACGCCGTGCAGCTGCCGTTCCTTCACCGCAGCCTGTACGAACGGTACAATCTCAAGGCGCCCAAGGGCGTGCTGCTGTACGGCCCTCCCGGCAACGGCAAGACCATGATCGCCAAGGCCGTCGCCCATGCGCTTTCGGATGGTTTCGGCAGGGGCAGCGGCGTGTTCCTCTCGGTCAAGGGGCCGGAACTGCTCAACAAGTTCGTCGGTGAATCCGAGCGTCTGGTGCGTCAGATCTTCACCCGCGCGCGCGAACGCGCCGCGGACGGCCGGCCGGTCATCGTGTTCATCGACGAGATGGATTCGCTGCTGCGCACCCGCGGCACCGGCGTCTCCAGCGACGTGGAGACCACGATCGTGCCGCAGTTCCTCTCTGAACTCGACGGCGTGGAGAGCCTCGACAACGTTATGGTGATCGGCGCCTCGAACCGCGTGGACATGATCGACCCCGCCGTGCTCCGCCCGGGACGACTGGACGTGAAGATCCGCGTGGACCGCCCCGGGGCGGATCAGGCGGCATCCATCATTCGCCACTATCTGACCGACGACCTGCCCCTGCAGCCCGGACTGGACGCCGACGGCCTGTCGCGCGTTCTGGTGCGCGACATCTACACGCGCTCGTCGCGACGGCACCTGTGCGACGCGTGCAACGACCAGGGGCAATGGTCGGCCATCTTCCTCTCCGACGTCGCGTCCGGTGCCATGCTCAAGAACATCGTCGACCGCGCCAAGACGAAGGCGGTGAAGGCGTCCATTCTCGGCGGCGACGACGTGGCGTTGAACGTCGAGCTGCTGGGAGAGGCCGTGGAGGACGAGTTCGTGGAGACACGAGGATCGGTAATGGACGTCGATCCGGTGCAATGGTCGAGAATCAACGGCATGGACAACGGGCGCGTGGTCCGTATCCGTCCGGTTCCGCGCAAGGAAAAGGAGAACATGCAATGACCGTGCGACGGGTGATGGGCACGGAGACCGAATACGCGGTCTCGGCGCCCGCTGTCTCACATGCCAATCCGGTGCAGCTGTCGTTCGACGTAATCGGCGCTGCCGCCGACCCCGAACGTTCGCGCATACGCTGGGACTATCGTCAGGAGGACCCCGTCAACGACGCGCGGGGCACCCGTCTGGAGAGGGCCGCGGCCCGCCCCGACATGCTTACCGACGAGCCGCAGCTCAACATCGTCAACGTCATCGCCCCCAACGGCGGCCGCATGTACGTAGACCACGCGCACCCCGAATACTCGGCGCCGGAGACCACCGACCCGTTCGAGGCGGTGCGGTACGACCATGCCGGCGACCTGCTGATGCGGCGGGCGGCCGCGTCGGCGAGCGCGAGAACGGGACACGACATCGTCCTGCACCGCAACAACGTCGACGGCAAGGGCGCCAGCTGGGGCACCCATGAGAACTACATGATGCTCAGATCGGTGCCGTTCGACACGGTGGCGGCGCTGATGACCGCCCATTTCGTCTCACGGCAGATCTACGCCGGATCCGGCCGCGTCGGCATAGGGGAGCGCAGCGAGACCGCCGGATACCAGCTCAGCCAGCGTGCCGACTACATCCACGCGATCCTCGGACTGCAGACCACCTTCGAACGCCCCATCGTCAACACGCGCGACGAATCCCACAGCCCATCCGATTATCGTCGCCTGCACGTGATCGTCGGCGACGCCAACCGCATGGACGTGCCGCAGACGCTCAAGCTGGGCGCCACCAGCATGCTGCTGTGGCTGGCCGAGCACGCGGACGAGACCGGCTATGATCTGGCAGCGCTGCTGGACTCCATGGCGCTCGTCGACCCCGTGTCGGCCATGCACACGGTGTCGCACGACCTGACGCTGCAGGCCGAGCTGCCGCTGCGCGACGGAGGCGTCACCAACGCGTGGATCATGCAGGTGAGGCTGCGGGCCGCCGTGTACGAGATGGGGGCGCTGGTGTACGGCACCGACACGCGCGGCGAGCCGCTGTGGCCGGACAAGCCCACCACCGGCATCATGGCGCTGTGGGGGCAGGCACTCGCCGACGTGGCCGCCATCCGGCATGCCGACGACGATACGAGACTGAATATGCAACCCGAGGCGTCGCGGGTGGAATGGCTGATGAAATGGCAGCTGCTGGAGCGTCTGCGCCGCAGGCACGGCTTGTCGTGGAACGATCCGAAACTGCGGGCGATCGACTTGGGGTGGGCCGCCTTGGACCCGGTCCGCTCGATATTCGAGAAGGTCAGGTCGCGCACCGAGCGCACGGTCGACGACCGGCAGGTCGCCGATGCCGCTGGCAATGCGCCGCAGACCACGCGCGCATGGCTGCGTGCCGCGGTCGTGAACCGGTATGCGAGCCAGGTGGTCGCTGTCTCATGGTCCCATCTGACCGTCCGCAGGCATGATGCGCCGCAGACGGGGGAGGAGTCGTACGGCAATGCGAGCCGTCCGATCGTCCGGACGTCCGACCTGTGCTCGCTCGACATGTCCGATCCGTGCGCCTTCGACAAGGCGCACATGGCCGCGTTCGTGGACGGCACGCGAAACGCCGATGAGCTGATAACGCAAATCGATCGGAACATCACCGCCGGAAGGTAATATCGATACAGGCATGAAATGGCATTACCGTGAGCGCACCACTGGCCGATGCGCATCGTGGGGCAGCCATGATGGCGAGCGATGACGATCAAAGGCGCGAACGCCACGACCAGAGACAACGACCGACAGACGAGGTTGATGCAGACATGGATTTGCGAGAAATGACACAGGCCGTCGCCCAAGTGGCGCGGCATGCCGGCAGGCACGCCCTTCAGGAGCAGGTGAACCCCCACGACCTATCCACGACGATGGTGTCGCCCGGCGGGACGAAATTCACCACCGAGGTCAACACCAGGCTGATTCGCTATATCCGCGCGCGACTGTCCGAAATCGAACCGTTCCAGGGCTTCTGGGAGGAGCGTCCGGAGAACAACCAGCCGGGGGAGAGGTACTGGTGCGTCGGCAATATCGACGGAGCCATCAATTACATCCGCAACATGGCCGAATGGACCGTGACCATCTCACTGTTCGAGTTCGACGAGCACTGCCATGCGCGCCCGATCATGGGTGTGGTCCATGCGCCCGCCATGGGCATCACGTACATGGCGGCGAAGGGCCAGGGCGCCATCAGGGTACGCCGCAACCCCGTGGGCGGCGACAAGCGCGAGAAGGTCATGCCGTCGATCACTGCGACGCTGGATGGCTCCGTGGTCAGCTACGGCATGTCGTATGTGCCGGAGGAGTCCAAGCGGGCCCTGTCCGCGGTAGCCTCCATCGCGGGTAAACCGGCCGATATCAAGCGAGTGGGTCCGGCTTCGATGGATTTGTGCAAGGTGGCCGACGGCACGTACGACGCCTATTTCGAGCCTCACCTGCACAAGTGGGATGTTCCGGCAGTCTCGGCCGGCGCCGTCGTGGTATGGGAGGCGCAGGGGCGTCTGAGACAGTGGAACGGCGAGCTGATCCATTGGCGTCGCGAGAACGATGTCGTGGCGTCGAACGGCCTGATCGGCGACGAGTTGCAGCCGTATCTGCAGTGATCGGGCGCATACAGACATATGCAGGCGTCTGCCGGCGGTGACGAATACGTGCGTGCGTGGCAGATGTCTGCGATTCGGTGACGGCATGCCGGATGTCCGGCCTGTGCCGGCATCGGCGGAAGAAGAAAACCGGAAGGAAAGGGAGGGACGGATATGCCTCAGGAATTCGCTCACACGCAGTCGTCCTCGCAGAAGCAGGACACCGACGAACAGCTGAATGACGTGTCGATAGCGGCACAGGCCGAGACCGACGCGGCCGCGGACGCTCTCGACGCGGTGCTGGACGACATCGAATCCACGCTGGAATCCAACGCCGAGGAGTATGTGAACAGCTTCGTGCAAAAAGGCGGCGAATGATGCCGCAGCTGCGTGACAGCGGCAATCACGGGAGTTGGCAGGAAGCGCGGAGGTCTTCGCAGTTCCAGGGATTCGCCCGCATTTTCGGCGTGGAGACGGAGTACGGCGTATCGGTGACGGGTTCGGACCGTCCGGTCGACGCGGCGCAGGTCGCGATGATGATGTTCCAGCCTGTCGTGTCCCGCGCGCGTTCCACGAACACGTACCTGACCAATGGTTCGCGGCTGTATCTCGACGTCGGCTCCCACCCGGAGTATGCGACCGCCGAGGCCCGCGATCCGATGGACGCCTTGCTGCAGGATCTGGCGGGGGAGCGGGTCATGGCCGGATTGGCCCTCGACGCGCAGGCCCGGCTTCGTGCCAGGTACGGGGACGGCGTGAACGTGCACGTGTTCAAGAACAACGCGGACTCGGCGGGCCACTCGTTCGGGTGTCACGAGAACTATCTCGTACGTCGATATGTGCCTCTGGAAACCGTCGAGCACGAGCTGCTGCCGTTCCTGATAACGAGGCAGCTGTACACCGGAGCCGGGCGGGTCACCGATCAGGGATTCGAGATCACGCAGCGGGCGGACTATCTGGATGAGGCGGTGTCATCGGCGACGACGCGGTCGCGCCCCATGGTCAACACGCGTGACGAACCGCACTCGGATCCGGATGAATTCCGCCGGCTGCATGTCATCATCGGCGACTCCAATCGTTCGCAATGGGCGACATGGATGAAACTCGCCGTGACGCATCTGATTATCTGCGTCATCGAGGAGGCCGCCCGGCTCGGTGAGGATTCCGGTTTCGCGTCGTGCGCGTTGGCTGATCCCGGTGCCGCGAACCGTGCGGTCAGCGCCGATCTGACATGCGTGACCGCCCGGCTTCGTCTTGCTGACGGCTCCGAGCCGATGTCCGCCGTGCAGATGCAGCGCAGGTACCAGGCCGTCGTCCGTGATTTCATGGAACGTCATCATGATGCCGTTGACGACGCACTGCCGCGCACGGACGTGGATCAGATTCTTTCCGCATGGTCGCTGGTTCTTGACCAGTTGGAGGCCAGCGATGTGGAAGCGTTGTCGGACCGCGTCGACTGGGCGGCGAAATACCGCCTGTTCCAGGCGCTGAAACGCCGCAAGGGCGAAGTGACGGACGCCATGCGCGAACGGCTGGACATGGATTACCATGACATCGTCAACGGTTCGCTGTATCCGTCAATGCTGCGTCGAGGCGTGATGCGGCAGCTGGCCATGCCCCAGCAGGTGGAGCATGCCGTCTCGGAACCGCCGGCCGATACCCGTGCCGCGTTGCGCGGGGCCTTCGTCGCCAAGGCGCTGTCCACGCAATGCCGGTTCTCCTGCGACTGGACGCGATTGTCCGTCATGGCTCCCGAACGCAGCGAAGTCGTGCTGCTGGACCCCTTCGAATACCAGGCGAATGCCGACGTCCAACACCTGATGAACCTGCTATAACGGCCCCGCTGGCGGCTGAGCCGTCGGCGAAGTCGACCGGGGGGGGGTAGGCGCCGACCGGAGGCGTCCCAGCCCAAGCCCAGATACGAAAAAGCCCCTGACTCTTCATTGGTCAGGGGCTGTATTTGTTCACCATGATAACGAAATCGGTGACAATGGCACGAACCGGACTTACTCGGTCACGGCCTTCTTCAGCAGGGAGCCGGCGGAGATGCGCACGCCGTAGGTCGCCGGGATCTCGATGATTTCGCCGGTGCGCGGGTTGCGGCCGGTGCGGGCAGCGCGCTTGACGCGCTCAGCGGAGAACAGGCCGGTGAGCTTCAGGCCTTCGCCGGACTGCATGGCCTCGACGAACACGTCCTGGAAAGCGTTAACGGCGGCCTCAGCCTGAGCCTTGGTCAGATTGGACTTCTGGGCGATCTTCGAAACGAGATCAGACTTGTTGTATGCCATAAAGCATCCTTCTTTTGATCTGGGGGCTTCGATTGCCGGAGCCCCGGTGTTCATCAATGATGATAGCGCATGATGTAGGCAAACGCCGCATTTTTTAAGGGTTTTCCACACTTTTTCCGGTTGTTGGGCGGTTATATGAGATTGTGTTTGTCGAGCCAGCGCATGGACAGCGCACCGAGGGGGATTCGCAGCCAGTAGAACAGCGCACGGTACAGCAACGTCGCGGAGAGCGCGATGCCCGCGGGCACGCCTGCCGCGCCGAACGAGAACGTCAGCGCCGCTTCGACGCCACCGAGGCCGCCGGGGGTCGGCACCGCGGAGCCGATGGCATTGGCGACCAGGAAGATGAACAGCGTCTCCAGCGGATTAGTCATCTGTCCGAACGCCAGCAGCGCCGCCCAGAATTCCAGTCCGGTGGCCACGTTGAGGATCAGCATGCCCAGCACGCTGAACGACAGCTCCTTGGGATTGGTGAGCACGTCGATCAGCTGCCGTGCGTAGGCCTTGACCAGGGGCAGCAGCCTGTCCGTCGCGTAATGCCGGATGGGTGGGATCATCATCGCCACGGCAAGCGCCATCAGCACGATGCCGACGATGACGATCAGGGTGTTCGTCGGAATCATGCTGCTAAGCGCGTCGCTGCCTGTGAATATGCCGATGACGAACAGCATGAGCACTGTGCCGCCATAATACACGGCCATGACGGCGCTCATGATCGCGGTGGCGGTCGTATTGCGGTAGCCGCTTTTGCGCAGGAACTGCAGGTTCACGAATGCGGGTCCGACGCCGGCGGGCATGGACACCATCGCGAATCCTTGCGCGACCTGTGACATGAAGATGCCGAGCGGGTTGCGCTTGTCGCGTTCGATGAAGGCCCCGAGCTCCAGCGCGGAGCCGAGCAGGGCGATGAGTTCGAAGACCAGGCAGACGATCGCCATCACCGGGTTGGCGTTCTTCACCGCGGAGATGACCTCGTCGGGCTTCAGTTGGGTGAAGATCACCACGACGGCGACGATCAGCAGCACCATGCCGATGAAGGAGCGCGGGCTGAACCGGGACAGGGACACCGGCTCCATGGCCTCGGCGGTCTCCTGCGGGGCCAGCGCGCGCATCTCGGCGCGCATGTCGTCCACGATGTGCTTGTTCCAGCCTGGCAGGGCCCGCGTGCCGGCGGGAACGGCCGCCTTCTGGATGAATGGGGTCAGCGAGATCATCGTGTCGTCGCCGAGTACGTCGCGGCCTGCGGTGGCCGCGCGTTCGGGGCCGATGAGCACGGCGAGCAGCAACAGCAGTTGCACCTGGTCCAGTGCGATGTTCGGGGCCGCGCTGGCGTCGTCCCCGTTCTGCCATCCGGCTATGATCGGCGTGCCGGATTCCAGTCGCGCGAGGGTGTCCGGCGTGATGCGGCGATGCGTGTACCCGCGCTTGTTCGCCACCGACAGGAAACGCAGCAATGCGATGGCGTCCTTGTCAGACAACGTGTTGAGGTTGCACTCGTGCATGATGTCGTCGCCGTGCAGCACCAGGATCGAAGTCTCGCCGGTGTCGGCCACGCCGTAGACCTTGGGGGTGGGCAGGCCCGCATTGCGCAATCCCAGAATCATCGCCATATGGTGCTGGGTCGCCTCTCTCGGCGAGCGGTCGCGCCGCATGGCGACGCCGGTGAACCGGACCCACTGCCACAGCTGTTTGACGTAGCCCGCCGTGCGCGCCTGGCTGTCCAGAGCGGAGACGACGAAGGCCCGTCCCCAATCATCCACGGCGTCGTACAGTCGAGATCCTTCGACCAGATCGTCGTCGAGGGTCGAGGCGAGGGAGCCATGGGACAGGTCGACGTCCATGCGGCGCTTCAGCGAGGTGATACGCAGTCCGATGCCGTTGAGCGCCTGCACGAGATCCTCGCCCCATGCGCCCTGGTTCTTGGTGCCGGCTGCGAACCGGATCAGCATGCCGACCAGCCGGCCTACGGACAGTGACACGATAACTCCGGTCACGGAGTTGATCGATAGCAGGATCAGGATGGCCGACGAGATGTAGAGGATGTTCCATCCCCATTTGACCGTCGATCGTGTACGCCGAGGCCCCGCGACGGTCAACAATGCCGCGGAACCCGCGTAGAAGTCCGGCAGCAGTCCCGTTCCGATGATCGAGCTCGGCGAACTCAGCGCGGTGATAAATGTGAAGTTCCCGAAGGTCGACACGGCCATCGATATGCCCCAGACGGTCGCTAGGCCACCGAACATGGCGAGTAGGGCCAACGCCGATTGCAGCCACTCCCGTCCCACCAGCAGCTGGACGATGGTCATAACGGCGATGGTCACGATGGTCAGCTGCTGCAGCATCGAGGTCGGAAGATCGACCATCCAGTTCAGTGCACGTCCGGCGCTGTGGGCATCGGACTCGACTCCCGTGACGAAACCGCTCAGGTAGATGGAGGACAGTATGGCCACCGCCGCGAGCAGCACGGCGGAGGCGGCGTGGACCAGATCGCCGAAATCGTGGATGCGGCGCGGTGCGACGTCCTCGATGACCGGGTGGGCCGTGGTGCCGGATACGTCGTCGCTCATCGGACGCGCGTCCGGCGACGCCTTGGAATCGTCATCGCCGGACGTTGCGGTTATCGTCTGATCGTTCATCACCGTTCCTGTGCTGATTGATCGTCGATGGAAATGGGAATTATCGGACGGCTCAGCGGTCGAAGTCGACCAGCGCGCCGGCGACGCCCGTGTAGGTGGCGGGGGTCAGCGCCTTGAGCCGCGCGGCCGTGTCGGGGTCGAAGGACTGCTGGTCGATGAAGCGCTCGACCGCCTCCTTGCTGATCTCATGGCCGCGCATGAGTTCCTTGACCTTCTCGTACGGCTTGTCCATGCCGGGCAGGCCCTTGAGCTCGCAGGCGCGCATCGCGGTCTGGATCGGCTCGCCGAGCACCTCCCAGTTGGAGTCGAGTTCGCGTTCGATGACGATGTCGTTCGGATGGATGGACTTGAGTCCTCCCATCAGGTTGTACAGGGCGAGCTGCGAGTAGCCGAGCGCCGAACCGATGTTGCGCTGGGTGGTCGAATCGGTCAGGTCGCGCTGCCAACGGGACTCCACCAGCGTGGCGGAGAGCGTGTCGAGCAGCGAGCAGGACAGTTCGAAGTTGGCCTCGGCGTTCTCGAAGCGGATCGGGTTGACCTTGTGCGGCATCGTGGAGGAGCCGGTGGCGCCCTTGACGGGCACCTGGGCGAACACGCCGCGCGAGATGTACATCCACACGTCCACGCACAGGTTGTGCATGATGCGGTTCGCGTGGGAGACGGTCGAGCAGAGTTCGGCCTGCCAGTCGTGGCTTTCGATCTGCGTGGTCAGCGGGTTCCAGGTCAGGCCCATGCGGTTGGCGACGAACTCGCGGGAGACGGCGATCCAGTCGACGTCCGGGCAGGCGGCCAGATGCGCGCCGAAGGTGCCGGTCGCGCCGTTGATCTTGCCCAGGTACTCCTGGTTCTCGATGTGCCGCAGCTGACGGTTCAGACGGTAGACGTAGACGGCGAGCTCCTTGCCGAGCGTGGTCGGTGTGGCCGGCTGGCCGTGGGTGAGGGAGAGCAGGGCCTTGTCCTTGTATTCCTCGGCCTTGGCGGCGAGGTGGTCGATGATCTCCTTGAACGCCGGCGTCCATACCTGCTCCATCGCGTTCTTCACGCAACGGGCGGTGGACAGGTTGTTGATGTCCTCGGAGGTGCAGGCGAAGTGCACAAGGGTCTTGAGCGCGTCGTTGATGTGGGTGAGCTCGGCCGGCGCTTTGTCGAGCTGGTCGTCGATGTAGTATTCCACGGCCTTCACGTCATGGTGGGTGACGGCCTCGTGCGCGGCATGCTGCTTGATGCCTTCGGCGCCGAAGTCCTCGGGGATGGCCCGCAGGAAGGCGATCTCGGCGTCGGTGAACGGCTCCACGCCTTCGACGATCGGCTGGTTGCCGTTGCCGTCGAAGCCGTTGGCCAGCAGGATCATCCATTCGACTTCGACGCGCATGCGCTCGCGGTTCAGCGCCGGCTCGCTCAGATATTCGACGAGAGGCGCGGTCTGCTTGTGGTAGCGTCCGTCGAGCGGGGTCAATGCAATTGCGGGGGTGATGTCAGTGAGCTTCATAGCATCCCAGATTACTTCCAGCCGTAAACCTGATGCGAAACCGATGCATGTTCGTTTCGCCCCCGTTCCTGATGCCTTCTTCGTCCCGGCATGTCGTTCTCCTCTCGTTTTCGTCTGCTGACTGCTGTTTTCCCCGTGTTTCCGGTGCGTGCACGCCCGTCAGTCATGCGACATGCGCCCCTCGTAGTATCGGGTGTCGATGAGTTCGCCGTCGATGATCTGCTGGAAATGCCGTTCGTGCGCGTCCACGGCGGGCGAGCCGAGATCGGTGGCGTTGCGGTACGCGGCCTGATGGTATTTGAGCCAATGGGATATCTCCTTGGTCTTCGGCGCGTCGGCCACCAGTGCTCCGGCGTAGTTCGACTCGGCCGAACCGGTGTTCTGGCCGGGCGTGCACGACCCGTCGGCGTTCACCGTCGGCGGCGTGACGCCGGTGGTCTGCGTGACTTTGCCCCTTACGGTGAGCCATTGTTCGGTCGAAGGGTTGCGGCCGCCATCGAGCGAGGCGACGAGCTCGTCCTCGATCTCTATGCTGGTCACCCAGGTCTTGGGCGGTATCGGATGGTTGGCGACAGGAGAGCCGGCGGTCACCACGTGATCGATGGTGTAGGAGTCCTTCAGGTCGGAGGCCAGGGCCGCGGCCACGATGCCGCCCTGGGAATGCCCCACCAATGCCACCGGCTCGTCCTTGCCGATGCCGGCTTGTCTCATGGCTGCCTCGACCATGCGGAAGCTGTCCGCGTTCCTGCGTCGGTTGGCGTTGGAGCTCATGAGTTCGAGGTTCTGCTCCCATCCGAACGGTGAATCGTCCTGCCCGTCCGTGCCCGGTATCAGGATTAGCCAGCCTGTCGTCCCATCGGAACGGCGGTATCGCTGGACCGCTATCGTCGCATAACTGAGTCCGCTGTTAAGGGTGATCTTGCCCAGGCGTTCCTCGGCGAGCCGTCGGAGGTTCTCCATGGACGAGGCCACGGAATGCGAGGCCCTGGCCACCTGAGACGTGGATTGCACCTCACGCACGGTGAGTTTGTTGCCCTGCATGGCGTTCTTGAACTTCGACGTGTACTTTGCGATGCGTTCCGCGGCGCCGGCGACCTGGGTGCCGCCGAGGATGTGCGCGATGCGGTTGTTCGTGATGCGTCCCGCCAGCGATGCCAGCAGCTCCTCATCCATTTTCGACGTGGCATCGAGCGGCCGCACGGGGTTGAGCTTGCCGTCCTTGATGGAGCCCGAGACGAATCCGTAGAGCGACAGCATCCCCAGCGTGTTCCATCCGACGCTGGGCAGCACGGTCGTCATGATCTGCGCGGCCTTGCGAAGTTTCGTCTCCGCCTTGGTCTCCGCTTCGTCGTACAGGCTGTGGGCGCGGGCGATCAGATCGGCGACCTGTTCCAGGTCCCCGGCGAGCGTGGCGCACTCCCGCGCGTGGGTGACGCATTGCTCCAGCAGACGCGCATATGGCATGGAGACGTGACCGGGTTCTCCATCGCCGCCGCTGCCGGCCAGCGCAGGGCAGAACGCCGCGCTCGCACGGTCCTTTCGGAGCTGGTCGTGGACCACCGACCAGAAGAACCCCGCGCCCCTCATCTCCTTTGCCTGATTGCGCAGCGATGCCACGGCGGCCGTATATCGTTCACGGGTTGCCGGGGCGTATTGCGTGCCTCCGTGTATCGACGAAGTGACCATCCAGTTCATGACGAGCCTCCGCTCCAGGCGAGTTGCCCGGTCTGCCGCACGCGGTCGTCGATGGATGTCGCCAACCTCGTATCGCGGTCCAATGTTCGTGCGCACAGTGTCGCCGCATTGCCGGTCCAATCTAGGTTCTTGGCGGCGGCCATCGCGGTTCTGGACTGTTCCAGCGCGTTGGAGGTCAGCCGTTGCAGGGAGCCGATGCGCTCCCGGCTGGACCCGACAGCGGTGCGGCAAGGGCAGTCGGCGCCGGTGATCGACGCCATCGCATTCCCCCATATCGGGAACGCGCCGTTGAAGATAGTGCAAGTGTTCATGGTTCCATGAACGCATGCACGGCCATCCGCGCGCAAGCGGAGCGGAACATGTGGTCGAAGGCTCCCGACTTATCCACACACTTGGCGTGTCATCCACAGCAAATGTGGACGACGTGACCGGCGCCGTCGCGGAGCACTGAATGGAGTGATGCGCAATGGTGCCCTTGCTGGCGGGCTGAGCCGTGAAGCGAGTAGAGGGGCTGTTTGCAGGCGAAGCCGCCTGGGGCGGTCCCGCGTGCCTCTCATCCGCAGCGCCACTTGTGCCGTGGCCCTTCTTTCCATCAGGGGAGAATCGACCTGACTTCGCCGCCGATTGCCGTGCTAAGGATGCCGTGCCGGGATGGCCACACCAGGGGAAGAACATGGGAAAAATGCAGTGTGTGGCTTTCTGTTGTGCCACACCACGTAATGTGAGCCTTCACATTACGTGGTGTGGCAGAAAGCGAATCACAGAAACCGCCATTTTCCAATGATTCGGGAAAACGCTCTGATATCGGCGTTGCCACACCAGCCTAAAAACCGTCGAAAATCGTGTGGTGTGGTACACGGACAACCGGAACCGGACAGCTAGAACCAGGCAGCGCCCGGGGCCAATCACCATGGCTTGGTGGTGGAGTTTGTGCTGGAGGAGCTTTTGCCCGTACCGCCTTTGGAGCCGTTCTGCGAGTTGGACTGCTGATTCGACTTCAGCAGGTCGTCCACTTGCTTGCGCTGCTCCTGCGTCAGACCGCCGCTCTGCTTGGCGTTGCCGTCCGATCCGGGCGTGGTCTGCGCGTTGGAGGTTTCGGTGTTTTGCTGCTTCTGGAGCTGCGCGTTGATGCGTTCGGTCAGCGTGGCGGAGACTGACGCGTTGGTGTCGATCACGTCCTTGACTTGCGGCAGTAGCAACGCGGACCATGCGGCCGCGTCTGCGAACCTGGCGTCGGCTTTTTGCTGGAGTGCGCTGAGCGTCGACAGGTCGGCGTCATCCTTGGAAGCGGCCTTCAGATTGCCGTTCAGTTGCGAGGTGGCATCGTCGAATGCGGTGACAGCGATGAGGTTCGCGCCGGCCGTGATGCCCGCGCACAGGCAGGCCATCGCGACGATGCCGATCAGGATGCGCGACCATAGCGGAGTGCGCGCTACTGCGAGGTCTTCCGCTGCGAGGTCTTTCGCTGCGCGGCCGTTCGCCTCGCGCTTCTTCACTGTGTTGCTTTTCATCGCTCGATTCGTTGATTTCCGGGATTTCATAGCATCCTCCGTGACATGGCGATCCATGCGCCGATCTCCCAGGCGAGCAGCAGGCCCAGCGCCACGGCGAACGGCCATATCACGGGAATCGTACGCTCCCGCCGTTTGACCGTCTGGGTGAGCCTCCACTGTCTTGATGCCTTGGCGGACACGGCCTGTTCGATGGTGTGCGAGGCGTCCACGTGCAGGTATGAGCCGCCCATCTCATCGGCGATGGATTCCAGCGTGGCCTCGTCGAGCTTGGATATTCCCGGCTTGCCGGTCGTCGGGTCGGTCACCCACTGCCCGTCGGATTGCTGTCCCGTCGCTGTGCCGTCGCTGGCCATCGGTATCTTGCCACCCGCATCAGAGCCCACGCCGATGGTGAACGAGTCGTCAAGGTACCGCCTCAGCGCAGAATAGCTGCGGCGTGCGGTGTCGGAGGTCTGCTCGCCGTCCGTGATCACATACAGCACGATGATGTCATCGGGATGTTGATCCCTGATTGATTTGAGCGACAGCATCAGCTGGTCGAGCGGCGTGTCGAGACTCGATCCGGCCGATGTGGACGTGGATTCGACGGCCAGCGTGTCGGCCCAGCCGTCAATGGCGATGGAGTCCGGAGTCAACGGCACATCCAGGGTACCGCTCGCGCCGAAGCGCAATGCGGCGAAACTGGAATCGGCGTATGTCGACGTGATGCCCTTCACGATGCGCTTGGCCGCGTCAAGACGGCTGATCGTGCCCGAGGAGCCGTATTCCGCGTCCTTGACCGCCATCGATCCGGTGACGTCGACCGCCACCATGACATCGGTGGCATTGATGGCCCGGCTGGTGGTGGTCGTCACGATGCTGGGCGTCAGCATCATCACGGCGGCGAGCAGGAACATTGTCACCCTGCGTATGCAGGCGGTCAGCGTCTCATCGCTGGAGCGCCTGCGCCGCACATGCACGACGACCACCGCGACCGCGAACGCCAGCATGAGCGCCGCGATCGCGCCGCCCGCGATCCAACCCAGAGCCGGGGCGAATGTCATCGGTCTCATCGTCTCAACCTCCATGCCAGCATCATCCATATCGCAAGCAGCACGACCAGCATCAGCGTCCACCATCCCGGCGCGTCGATCAGCGCGGCCTGGCTTGACCGTCGGCTTTCGCTGGTACGCCGGCTGTCAATCTGCCTCACCAGCTCGTTGATGTCGGATGAGCCCGACTGGGTGAGGAACGTTCCGCCGCGGGACTCGATCTGCTGCTTCATCTCGGTGGTTGTGGCGTCGCCCTCGCTCTGGCGTGGCCCGGAAAACAGGCCGTCCACGCTGATATGCGAGGCTTTGGCCATATCGAGCGCCTGGGCGAGTGAATACGTCGGCGTGCCGGACGCCACGTTGTCGGTGGCGAGCACGATCGAGGCGGGGCGCTGCCGTGCGGCGCCGGACGTGTCGCCATAGGCGAAGCCGGGTATCATCGCGGCGCAGCTGACCAGCCCGTCCCCGATCAGGGATGTCGAGTTCTTGCGGTTCTGCGTGCCTTCCAGCCAATCGGCGATCTTCTGGTAGTCCTTGTCGCTCATCTTGTCGATGTCGTCCTGCGATTCGACGCCACGGAGCGCGTCCGCCGCCTCGGTCAGCTGGCTGGAGACCAGGTCGTAGTCGTCGGTCAGGGGGAACACCGTGCGCGATGTCGAGTTGAAGATGCTCAGGGCGATGCGTTCTCCCTGGAAATGGCTCACCAGTTCCAGATATGTTTCGATGACCGCCCGGTCATAGGGGAGCGCCGAACCTGACACGTCGAGGCACAACACGATGTCGCGACTGCTGGAGCGTTCCGCGTCGCGGTCCACATGCGCCGGTCTGGCGATAAGAACCGTGCAGATGGCCAGCGCCGCCACCAGCGCCGCCACGGCGATCCGCCCGAGCAATCGCCACAGATGGAACAGATGCGATGCATGCTCGGTATTGAGGTCGTCGTCAAGACTGTATACCGGCATGCCGTCCCGCGGGGGACGCCTGCGGCCTCGGAAGATCGCGATGACGGCCACCAGCGCTGCCGCGACGAGCACGGCCGCCACGGCGGCATACGGCCACAGCCAATGGATGCTCATGTCGTTCGTGGTCATCAGCGCCACCTTTCCACGAGGTTCAGCACCCAGTCGGCGGCCTGTTCCACGGTGGCGTCCTTCGCCTGCGCGTTGAACTCGGCGTTCGCGAACTCCGGCGGATACAGCGCGGCTATGGTCTGGCGCAGCAGCGTGAAACCGTGGACTCCCGAATCACCTGCCAGGGAGCCTGCGGAACGTGACGCGATCTCCTGCAGCGTCGTCGAACCGAGCTCCGCGCTGCTGGCCTGCGACGCGAAGTCCCTCGCCACGGCGGCGAGCTCGACGAAGGCGTCCTCGCGCGAGAGCTTCCCGGACCCGTTGCGCTCCACGATGTCATGCACGCGGCTTTTCCACTGCGAGACGGGGGCGAGGGCGTTGTGGGACCCTCGGGGAGCGGCTACGCGTTTCGCACGTCGAGGACGGGACATGATGACGATCGCCACAATCAGGATCAGCAACGCGATGAAGCACGCCATCGTCACTATGGGCAGCACAGACGCGACGGGCACGTCCGTCACAGGATGCAGGTCGTTCACGTCCACGACTGCGGCCAGCGTCGACGCGGTCACGAAACCGTTCATGACGTTCATGCAGGCACCTCCGACGTCAGGTTCAGCGATGGCGGCACACGCAGCTGATTGCGGATGGAACGGCCGAGCGAACGCGACACCAGCCGCACGAAGGCATCGAACATCATGTCGCTCGACGCGGCGCGGATCATTCGCGAACCACGTTTGGCGAGTTCGTGCTCCAGAGCGGCGCACACGTATCTGCGATGCAGCGCCACCTCTTCCGCGGCCTTCGCGTTGCGCAGCAGGGCGGGGATGCGGCGCCCGGATTTTCCGGCATACCATTCGCGGGCGGCCTCGGACGGGTCGAAGGGGTTGGCCGTCGCCACGGTGATCAGCACCACGGGGTGGGTGGCGGCTATGGCGCCGATGACGTCGATGTGACGCTTGCGCAGGGCCAGCTCGTCGGTGGCAAGCACGATGAGCGCCTGACGGTCGCGTATGCGGCGCGCGTAATCCAGCAGAGCGTCGATGTTGCGGCCGTATGACCAATCCCGCCGCAAGGCGTCGTCCAGCGTGCGCTCGAACTGTGCGAACCCGCCGTTGAACGGCATGCGCGTGATGCTGTGGGCGTCGGCGAACACCAGGGAGACGTCATCGCTGCGCCGCAGCGACAGCGCGGCGAACATGCGCAGCGCGTTGCCTGCGACCGCGTAGGCCGGCTCGCCTGACGCGCATCCTCCGGTCATCTCCTCGCCGACATCGCACAGCAGCCACACCTGGCTGGTCGCCTGGCGCGCATGCTGCACGACCATCGGGCGGCCGAGACGGGCGCTGGCTTTCCAATCGATGAGACGCGCCTCGTCCCCCGGCCCGTAGACGCGGATGTCCATCGGGTCGTCATTGCCTCCACGCCGGTTCGAGGCGTGCTCGCCCTCCAGGACGCCCAGCGCCTTGCGAACGGTCGGAAGGCTCAGCGAATTGCCCAGCGCCTCGATCTTCCTGCGGATCCGGTCGTCGGAATATGAGGAGTGTGAGGGGCGTGAATCATCGATCATGGGACGTGAACCGTTTCCACGATCCGATCGATCACCTGGTCGCTGGTCACGCCGTCGGCCAGCGCCTCGAAGGTCAGGATCACACGGTGCCTGAGCACTTCGTGGACCATCATCTTCACATCCTCGGGGATGACGTAATCCCGGCCGGCGAGCAGCGCGTTGGCCTGCCCGCTGCGGATCAGGGCGATCGACGCGCGGGGGCTCGCACCGAGGCGGACCGTCGAGCTCAGGCCCTTCAGCGGCTTGTTTCCGGCACCGCGCGAGGTCGCCACCAGATCGACGGCGTAGCGCATGATCGCCTCCGACACATGGACGCGCCGCGCCGATTTGCGCAGAAACTCCACATCCTGAATGGTGATCGTGTCGGACGGCAGTGATTTCGGATCGAACATGTCGGTGCCGCGGCGCGTGAGCATCGCCAGCATGCTCGTCTCCTCGTCGGCCTTGGGATAGGTCATGACGGCCTTCATCATGAATCGGTCCATCTGGGCTTCCGGCAGGTTGAACGTGCCCTCCTCCTCGATGGGGTTCTCGGTGGCGATTACCATGAACGGCTTGGGCAGCTCGATGCGTTCGCCGCCGATCGTCGTGGCGCCTTCCGCCATGGCCTCAAGCATCGCCGACTGCGTTTTGGCGTTGGATCGGTTGATCTCGTCGAGCAATACGAAATTGGCATGGATCGGGCCGATCTGGGTGGAGAACCGCTGGGTGGAGAAGTCAAACACCTGGGTGCCCACCAGATCGGACGGCATGAGGTCGGGCGTGCATTGCACTCGGCGGAACGTTCCCGAGACCGAGGTGGCCAGCGTCTGGGCCGCGGTGGTCTTGGCCAGGCCGGGCACGGATTCGATGAGGATGTGGCCGCCTGCGACCATCGTGACGATCAGCGCTTCGCGCAAGTCGGACTGTCCGACCAGCGTCTGGGCGAATCTGGCGCGGATGCGGTCGGTGAGCTGCCGTGCGCGTCGCAGGTCATCCTGCGTCAGCGCGGCGGAAGGCGCCGGCACGGGCGTGCGCATGGGGGCGGCCGGCACGGCGCCCGTCGTGGGGATCGCGTTCGCGAGCTGGGACGGCATTGAAGGTTTCGAGGTGAATAAAGCCATGCTGCCCACCTTACCGTGACGAAGCAACCGCGGAGTGGGGATCGGGCCGATCCGCCTGCGCCGATGGCAGTGACCAGTCGACCGGTTCCGCGCCCATGGAGACCAGCGCTTGGTTGGCGCGGGAGAACGGGTGGGAGCCGAAGAATCCGCGGGATGCGGACAGAGGGCTGGGATGCGGCGAGGCGATGATGGTCGCGTTGGTGAGCAGCGGCGCGAGGCTCTGCGCGTTGCGCCCCCAGAGGATCGCCACCAGCGGCTTCGGCTTGCCATCCGCGTCCACCCGGGCGTTAAGGGCGCGGATGGCGGCCTCGGTGATGGTCTCCCATCCCTTGCCCTGATGGCTGTTGGGGCATCCCACGCCGACGGTCAGGCACCTGTTCAGCAGCATCACGCCGCGCTGGGTCCAAGGTGTCAGGTCACCGTTGGCGGGCATCGGCACGTGCATGTCGTCGACGAGCTCGCGGTAGATGTTGACCAGGCTCTTCGGCAGCGGTCGGACGTCGGGCGCCACGCAGAAGCTCAGGCCGACCGGATGCCCCGGAGTCGGGTAGGGATCCTGCCCGACGATCAGCACCTTGATCGAGTCGAATGGAATTGTGAAGGCTCTGAGGATATTATGGCTTGCGGGCAGGTACTGACGTCCTGCCTGCAGTTCGGAGCGGAGGAAATCGCCCATGTGATGGACCTGCGGCTCCACGTCCTGCAGCGCGGCGGCCCATCCGGGCTCCACGAGCTGCGTCAATGGTTTGACTGGATGTTGACTCATGGTCTCTACTGTAGCGAGCGTGTCGAAGCTGTGCATATCCGGTGCATGACTGACGGCCGTCGCGCACCTGGGACACCGTGGCCGGTAGACTTGACGAACGATACGGAAGGATGATTATGGCCAAGGACAAGGAAACATACGATTCGTATGCCAAAGACGTGTTCGACAATCCTCCGGCAGGTCCGGTGGGTGTGCATCGGGGCGCGCGGTCGGCCGGGGCGCGCATGACGCCTTTCCTGATCGTGCTGCTTGTGGTGACCTTGGCGGGCGTCGGCACATGGGGTGTGCTGTCGGGAATGTTCTCCGACGTGCTCTTCGGGAACAACGGCACGTCGCAGGCGGCCGACGACAAGGCGTCCGACAGCGGCGACTCGAAGACCGGCGACACGACGAAGTCCGGCACGGGCGAGCAGTCCACTTCTAGTTCGACTGACGGTTCCTCCGACACGGCTTCCAATACCTCCACGGATTCCGCCCAGAGCGATACGACATCGAGCAGCAGCGACGGTTCGACCGATGCCACCGACACGAACGTGCAGTCGACGCCGCCGGCCACCGCCGAGGCGAACAAGGCCACTTCCGTCCGCGTGATCAACGGAACCAAGATCTCCGGTCACGCCGCCAGCCGTGCGTACACGCTCAAGCAGGCCGGATACACGAACGTCGTCTCCGCCAACCCCTCCGGTACGTTGCCCGCGAGCACCGTGGTCTGGTACCAGAACGAGACCGATGCGGCGACCGCGAAGGACATCGCCGTGACCTTGGGCATCTCCGACGTGCGGCAGATGTCGAGCATCTCCGCACCCGTCGTCGTCGTGCTGATGCAGTGACCGTACATCGGCCGAAAATCCGCGTCCCCGTAGGCTTTGTGCTAATGTCCCCTAGTACCGTACAATGATATGGAGTCGCGAGGTGGGGGATGCGGTGCGGTTTTGAGCTCTCTTCCGCTTGTTCGCGGCATAAGAACAAGGGAAAGAATATAACAATGGCACAGGGAACTGTGAAGTTCTTCAGCGCTGGCAAGGGTTACGGATTCATTACCTCTGATGGTGGTGGGGATGATGTGTTCGTACACTACTCGGTTATTCAAGCCGATGGTTTCAAGACGCTGAACGAGGGCGATAAGGTCGAGTACGAGGCCGAACGTGGGCCGAAGGGAATGCAGGCCACGAAAGTGGTCAAGCTCTGAATCGTGCGAGGCTTTGCGCGTCATCGAAGCTCCGGCACCCAATGGGTGCCGGAGCTTTTTCCTTTTCTTTCGGCTTTACCGGATCGGTATCGGCATGCTCCGGCCTTCGCGGATCACGCGATGATTTCAAGCCAACAGCGCAATCCTCGTGAATATGTTGGCACTCGGGCACCGAGAGTGCTAATCTCCCAATTAGCACTCGGGGAGTGAGAGTGACAGCCGGCAGCTGACGGTCGGCGGCCACGCCTCGCCCCCAGGTGAGATTCAGTACCGTGAAGCCATTTGGAGGATACACAACCATGGCAAAGATCATTGCATACGACGAGGAAGCTCGTCAGGGCATGCTTGCGGGTCTCGACAAGCTCGCCAACACCGTGAAGGTCACTCTGGGTCCGAAGGGCCGCAATGTGGTGCTCGACAAGTCCTATGGCGCACCGACCATCACCAACGATGGCGTCTCCATCGCCAAGGAAATCGATCTTGAGGATCCGTACGAGCGCATCGGCGCCGAGCTGGTCAAGGAAGTAGCCAAGAAGACCGACGACGTCGCGGGCGACGGAACCACCACCGCCACCGTGCTGGCCCAGTCCCTCGTGCACGAAGGCCTGAAGAACGTTGTCGCCGGCTCCAACCCGATCGCGCTGCGTCGCGGCATCGAGAAGGCCACCGACACCATCGTCAAGGAACTGGTCGCCGCCTCCAAGGACGTGGAGACCAAGGACCAGATCGCCGCCACCGCCACGATCTCCGCAGCCGACCCCGAGGTTGGCGAGAAGATCGCCGAGGCTCTGGACAAGGTCGGTCAGGACGGCGTCGTGACCGTCGAGGACAACAACCGCTTCGGCCTTGACCTTGAGTTCACCGAGGGCATGCGTTTCGACAAGGGCTACATCGCCCCGTACTTCGTGACCAACGCGGACGACCAGACCGCGGTTCTTGAGGATCCGTACATCCTCCTGACCTCCGGCAAGGTTTCCAGCCAGCAGGACGTCGTCCACATCGCCGAGCTCGTCATGAAGTCCGGCAAGCCGCTGCTGATCATCGCCGAGGATGTCGACGGCGAGGCGCTGCCGACCCTTATCCTGAACAAGATCCGCGGCACCTTCAACTCCTGCGCCGTCAAGGCCCCCGGCTTCGGCGACCGTCGCAAGGCGATGCTGCAGGATATGGCCATCCTGACCGGTGCTCAGGTCGTGTCCGACGAGCTGGGTCTCAAGCTCGACTCCATTGACATGTCCGTGCTCGGCACCGCCAAGAAGGTCATCGTCTCCAAGGACGAGACCACCATCGTTTCCGGCGGCGGCGACAAGGCCGACGTCGAGGCTCGCGTGGCCCAGATTCGCGCCGAGATCGAGAAGACCGACTCCGATTACGACCGTGAGAAGCTGCAGGAGCGTCTCGCCAAGCTGGCCGGCGGCGTCGCCGTCATCAAAGTCGGCGCGGCCACCGAGGTCGAGGCCAAGGAGCGTAAGCACCGCATCGAAGACGCCGTGCGCAACGCCAAGGCCGCTATCGAAGAGGGCCTGCTGCCCGGCGGTGGCGTGGCGCTCGTCCAGGCTGCCAAGAAGGCCGAGTCCGCAGAAGCCGTCACTTCGCTGACCGGCGAAGAGGCCACCGGTGCCGCCATCGTGTTCCGCGCCATCGAGGCCCCGATCAAGCAGATCGCCGAGAACTCCGGCGTGTCCGGTGACGTGGTGTTCAACAAGGTTCGCGAGCTGCCGGAGGGTCAGGGTTTCAACGCCGCCACCGACACCTACGAGGATCTGCTGGCCGCCGGCGTCGCCGACCCGGTCAAGGTCACCCGCTCCGCTCTGCAGAACGCCGCGTCCATCGCCGGCCTGTTCCTGACCACCGAAGCGGTTGTCGCCAACAAGCCGGAACCGAAGGCCGCCGCTCCGGCCGCCGGCGCCGACATGGGCTACTGATCCGCTCCCGGAATCCGCCATCGCAGCGCGGTAGCGCGTTGCAGCAGCGGATGCCGTAACACGGATTTGCCGCGATGTGAAGGGCTTCGACCTGTTGAGGGTCGGAGCCCTTTTCGCATGTCTGCGGGCATACCGGAGCGGATCACCGCCGTGATACTGTTCAGCCGGAAGCGAACAGTCGGGACGCCTGCGCTTCGGCGTCGGCGTAGACGGTGGATGCCTGGGTGAGCGCCTGCTGGATGGATTCCAGCGACGCCTCCATCTGCTGCTGTGCCGCACGCCACTGCGCGCTCACCGAAGTGAACTGCGTGGCGGCACTGCCACGCCAGGCGTCCTGGAGCCCGTTGAGGTTCGTATACATTCCGTTGACCGCCTGTCGGATGGCGGCGATGGACGCCGAAACGGCGGCGGAGGAGGATTGGATCCGTTCGGAATCCACTTGATATTGGGGCATGGTTGTTCCTTTCCTGTATTGTTCTGTTTTCGCCCGGTGACGTTGAAGCGTCCGGCCGGTAATGTGGAGGATATGACATTGCGAACGATGAGATACGGAAAAACGGATGATGTGGTCGAAGGCTCGGCCATTTTGGGGGTTATCGGCGTGTCGCGCGACGGATTTTCTCTGCGGAAACGGCTGTTTTCCGCGGTTTTGACGGTGCTGGTCATAACAATGTGGATAACTTCGCCCGGTGCGGTCGCATACGCCGCCGGGGACGATTCGTCGTCCTCGGACCAGGGGCAGGCCACGTTCTCCCAGGACATAACCGATCCCTACAACGTGCTCGGCTCCAATCTGACGAAAGTCACGGACGCCATATCCAGCACCTACGACAGCACCGGCGTGTCGGTCAAGCTGTCATACATGCTGCATTTCGAGGGGGTAGAGGACCCCGACCAATGGGCGCAGGAGGCGTTGGACGCCACCAACCCCAAACCGAACACCGTGCTGCTGGCCGTGGCCCTCAACGACGGCAAGCTCGTGGTCGCCGTCTCCGGCAACTCGGAATCGTGGCTGTACAACAAGACCACGTCGGACCAGCTGCTGAAAAGCGCCTACGGGCCGGTCAGCGGCAGGAACCCCGACTGGTCCGGCTCGGCGATCGCCATGATGGATTCCATCGCCACGATCAAGACGACCACAGCACAGCGCGGCACGGTGTGGAAATGGGTGGGCATATCCGTGATGTGCGGCGTGCTGGTGGTTCTGATCGTCATCGGCGTCGTGACGGTGGTTCGCCGTCGTCGCGATACGAAGGGCAAGCAGCCGGATGCCGAGAAGGACGCAGGAAAATCCACAGAGAAAGCCACGAAGAAAGACACGGGCAAGTCCGCCAAGAAGCGGCGCTCCAAGGGTGATGCAGCCGAGTCGGACTCCCCGGCGGAGGACGACGGCAGGCCGCAGTCTGCTTCAAGTGAATCCGACGAGCAGTCCGCTCCGTCCGTACCCATGACGCGCCGCGAACGGAGGGAGGCATCCCGGCGCGGAAAGCGGTTCGGAACGTCGTCGGCCGCCACCGCGCCCAAGCCGGGCAACACCGACGAAGCCGCCGACGAAGGCTCCCGGGAGCGTTTCGACGCGTGGCTGGCGTCCATTGTCCCGCAAGACACAGATGGTGTTCAGGAAACATCCAGAACATCGAGTCAAGCTGGTAACCATGAGCAAGCCGATTGAAGCATCCATTGTTGTTGTCGACGACGAACCGTCCATCCGTGAACTGCTCGTCGCATCCCTGCATTTCGCCGGATTCGATGTGGCCACCGCCGCATCGGGCTCCGAAGCCATCGAGGTGATCGAGAAGACCCAGCCCGACCTGATCGTCCTCGACGTCATGCTCCCTGACATCGATGGATTCACCGTGACCCGCCGCATCCGGCAGGAGGGCATTGGCGCCCCCGTACTGTTCCTCACCGCCCGCGACGACACGCAGGACAAGGTGATGGGATTGACCGTCGGAGGCGACGACTATGTGACCAAGCCCTTCAGCTTGGAGGAGGTCGTGGCCCGCATCCGCGCGATTCTGCGTCGCACCCGTGAGCAGGTGGAGGACGATCCGATCATCCGCGTCGGCGACCTTGAGATCAACGAGGATTCGCACGATGTGTCCCGCGCCGGTCATGCGATCGATCTGAGCCCGACCGAATACAAGCTGCTGCGCTACCTGATGGACAACGAGGGCCGTGTGCTGTCGAAGGCGCAGATCCTCGATCACGTCTGGCAATACGATTGGGGCGGTGACGCGGCGATCGTCGAGTCGTACATCTCGTACCTGCGCAAGAAGGTCGACGGCATCATGGTGACCGACGACAACGGTGAACAGCACAAGGTCACCCCGCTGATCGAGACCAAGCGAGGCATCGGCTACATGATTCGCGAGCCCAGAGTCTCGGCGTGAGGCGGGCGCGATGACCGCACAGACACCTCCGCCGACGGGTGACGGAACCGCCGCAGGCCCGGCCCCGGCACCGGGAACCGTGCCGACCGGCACGGCCGGGACCCCGGGAACCGCGCAGATACCTCCGCCGACAGCCGCCCCTGCGAGCCAGAAGCGTGCGACCCATACCAAGGGTGTGTGGGCGACACTGAAATCGATGTTCGTCGGGCGCCTGGACGCCGTTCCGCTGGCCACCAAGATTGTGGCGTGCACGGTCATCCTGCTGATCGTGGGTACGGCCGGTATATCACTGACGTTGCGCCAGCTGGTCGGCAACTACATGCTGGAGAAGACGGACACGCAGCTGTTCCGTCAGGCGCAACTGGTCCTCAACAACATCGATACCATGCGCCAGCAGAATAACGCCGAGAAATCCAGCAGCAGCCTGCTGTACAGCTACTTCGTGCAGATTCGCAACAGCGACGACACCATCTTGCGCAACGCCATCGTCCCCACTCTCAAGGACGGCGTCAGTTCGATGCCGTTGTTGCCTATGAACGGCAGCCGCGGAGGCGTGCAGCTTCAGCAGCCGTTCACCACCAGCGCCGTCGTGACGTTGAGCGGGCAAAGCGTGGACCATTCCACGCTGTCCACCGCCGAATCACCGTGGCGCGTCGTGGCGCTGCCGTGGACCGATGAGAACGGCAAGACCAGCGGCGTATGCTACATCGGTCTGTCGCTGAGCGACCAGCTTGACACCGTAAAGACATTGACCCGTTACTGCATCATCGTCGGCGTGGCCATCGTCATACTCGGCGCCCTGCTGGCCACGCTGATGACCCAGAGAACGCTGTCTCCGCTGAAGCGCATCGAGAAGACCGCCGCGAAGATCGCCGCCGGCGACCTCACACAACGCGTGCCCCCGGCGCCGGAGAACACGGAGGTCGGTTCGCTGTCGGTCTCGCTCAACGCCATGCTCACCCGAATAGAGCAGAGCTTCCACGAGCAGGAGGAGACCACGGCGAAGATGAAACGATTCGTCTCCGATGCCAGCCATGAGCTGCGCACGCCGCTCGCGGCGATCCACGGGTATGCGGAGCTGTACAAGATGCAGCGTGACCTGCCGGGTGCGCTGGAACGCGCCGATGAGTCGATCTCACATATCGAGGATTCGAGCACCCGCATGACGGTACTGGTGGAGGACCTGCTGTCGTTGGCGCGCCTCGACGAGGGGCGTGGCATCGACATCACCCAGCAGGTGCCGCTGACCACGCTGGTCACGGACGCGACCGAAGACCTGCACGCGCTCGATCCGGGCCGTGAGATTCGCCGCGGCACGCTGACATTCCAGCCGCGCAACGGGGATGAGCCGGCCGATCTGGAGTTCGTCGAAGGCCCGCTGCCCGATGTCACGCTGAAAGGCGACGGGCCGAGGCTGCGGCAGGTGGTCACCAACATCGTCGGCAACATCCACCGCTACACGCCCGCCGACTCCCCGGTGGAGATATCCGTCGGCGTCATGCCCGCGTCGATCAGCCCTGAATCGTTGGCCCGCATGTCCGCGAATGACGCCTCGATGCGCTACTTCATCGAAGCCGTGGACGTAAGCCGCTCCATGCAGATGGGCATGAACTACGCGGTGGTCCGCTTCAGCGACCATGGTCCGGGCGTGCCCGAGGACTCCCGCTCCAAGATCTTCGAGCGGTTCTACACCGCGGACCCGTCCCGGGCGCGTCTCAAAGGCGGCACCGGACTTGGCATGGCCATCGCGCAGTCGGTGGTCAAGGCGCACAAGGGCTTCATCTGCGCGACCGACTCCCAGGGCGGCGGCCTCACGCTCACGGTGGTGCTGCCCATAGCGCCGCTGGAGCCGAAGATCGCCGTGGATGAACCCCCTCAGGACGCCAAGGCGGAACGCAAGGCCGAACGCAACAAAGCCAAGCAGGAGAAACAGCAGGCGCGGCAGCACAAGAGCGAGTGATTCGCGTCCGGTGCGTTGCCGCGTGCCGTGCGTTCATGCATTGAGGTAAACTGATACTTTGATGTATTCATGAGCAGATCGAGAATCTGCCGGTCCGACGAGTAACGAGGTGTGCCATGCCCAGTGGGCGCGTACGTTGGTTCGACGCGAAAAAGGGATTCGGATTCATTACGAACGACGAGGGCGAGGACGTGTTCCTGCCCGCAGCGGCTCTGCCGGATGGCGTGACCACCCTACGCAAAGGCGCCCGCGTGGAGTTCTCCGTGATCGACGGCCGCAAGGGGCCACAGGCCATGGGCGTGACGCTGGTCGCATCCGTGCCGTCCCTGGTCAAGGCGACCCGCCCGAAGCCGGATGATATGGCCGCTATCGTGGAGGACCTTATCAAGTTGCTGGATTCCGCGGGCAACGAGCTGCGTCGCCATCGGTATCCCTCCGCCGCCGACAGCCGGAAGCTCGCCACACTGCTGCGTGGCGTGGCTGACAGCTTCGACGTGCAGGAATGAGGGGACAGGGGATAGTACATGCCTGAAACGACCATGCCTGAGACGGTTGTGGACGAGCCCGGTATCGCGGATTCACCCATCGCCCCCATCGACCCGAAAGACGCTGCCCGTGCCATGGCCGTCGAGGCTGCCGAGGACGAGAACGGCGTCGGAGAGTTCGTCAAGGCCATCGACGCCGGTGACGGCATCACCGATTACCGGTTCGTCTCGCTGATGCGCGGCTACGAGGGATGGCAGTGGTCCGTGACGATGTTCCACGATGTCGAGCGCGACACGTGGACGGTGAACGAGTCAACGCTTATTCCCATGGAACAGGCGCTGCGCCCTCCGGAATGGATTCCATGGAAGGACCGTCTGCTGCCGACCGACCTGTCGGTGACCGACTCCATCGGCACCGACCCGGATGATCCGCGGTTGGAGGAAGGTTTCCGGGCGACCGCCGAAGCCGAGACCGGTGACACGCGCGTTTCGGATGCACGGGACGTGGAAGCGGCCTGGGCCCCGGGCAAGGTCGATGCCGCGGATGAGGCATCGGATACCGGAGCATCGGATTCTGAGGCGCCCGACAGTGAACCTGTGGAGTCCCAGGACGCTCAGCCCACCACAGCTGCGGAGGATGTCGATGACGCGGTGAGCGCATTCGATCTGTCCCGCCGCCATGTGCTGTCCCCGCTGGGCCGCGCCCAGACCGCGCAGCGCTGGTATGAGGGCCCTCGCGGCCCCAAGTCGTTGTCCACCAAGACCGCGTCGGGCAATCTGTGCTCCACCTGCGGGTTCTTCGTCGCGTTGCAGGGCGATCTGAGCGAAATGTTCGGCGTCTGCGCGAACAAGTGGAGCCCGGACGACGGCAAGGTCGTCTCGCTCGACCACGGATGCGGCGAACATTCCGAAATCGAGCCGCCCGAGCCGAGCCACATGTGGATTCAATCCAAGCCCGCGTTCGACGACCTGCATATCGATGTCATCGCGCAGGCGCCGCGGGACGAGCGCGGCGAAGTGGAGCTGATCGAGAAGCTCGGTGCCGCCGGCCTGCCGTTCGACGTGCCCAAGGGCACGATCATCCTCAAATCCCAGCTGCCTGAAACGCGCTGACCCGAATCGCCCGCAACACGGGTAACGTCACGGCGACCGAATGGCGGAATGACGATGGAACGATAATCGCCTGTGACACCACGCGAAGCGGTGCCACAGGCGATTCGTCCATATCCGGGGTTGCGCATCCGGGCCAGCGCGCGATGGCGCTCAGTGCACGATGGTGACCGTGCACTCCGCGAAGTTCAGGATCTGCCTCGACACGGAACCGAGGAAACGGGCGTCCAAGCCGCTCAGACCGCGGGATCCGACGACCAGATGGCTGGCGAACCGGGATGCCGTGGTCAGGCCCTTGGCCGCCGCGATGTGGAACGCCTTGCCCGTCACCTGAAGCCCGTCGGGAATATCGGCCTGCTCGATCATGCGACGGACGATGTCCTGCGCGTGATCCTGACCGGCGCCGATCGAGGCGATCGCGTTCTCATAGCCGGGCACCTCGCCCAGATCCTTCAGCTGCCAGCAGAACATGACCTGCAGCGGGGCGTGATGCAGCGCAGCGAAATCAATGGCGAACCGCAACGCATGACGGGACGTCTCGGAACCGTCCACGCCGACGACCACCGGACGTTTGCCCTTGGCCGCGGCCAGCTCATCGTCATCATGGTGAATCGGCATACCGGGGGCGAGCGAATGCGCGATATCATCCTGCACGCTCTTGTCCTCGTTGCCGGCGATCCTGACCACCGTCACCGGCACCTTGGCGGATTCGGCGAGGGAGGACGACAGCGACCCCACGAACCATCTGGTCACGCGACCCAGGGATCGGCGGCCGACGACGATCTGTTGGGCATCCGCTCCGATCTGCAGCAGTCCAGTCGTGCCGGAGGCGTGCACGGAGGTGAGCTTCAGGTTATCCGGGTCGAATGCGATGCCGGCGCTCGCCTCATTCACCCAATCCAGCAGCTGCTCGGTGATGGCCTTGCTCGCCTTCTCCCACGCGTCGGGATTGTCCGGCTGGGCTCCCATATCCCACGAATGCGTCCACGCATAGACCGCGTTGACCGCCCTGCCGCTCAAGGACGCCTCCCTGAGCGCCCACTGCAAGGCCGTGAACGACTCCTCGGAGCCGTCCACCCCAACGACGATGTCGCCGGCTCCATTTGACGTCCGCGGCTCGGACTCGATGTTCACATCTGGTTGCGTCATGACATCCTCCTTGTTGGCATGTTATATCCAGCATATCGTTTTTCATTGCGTTATGAGCGCAATTATCGCGAGGAGAGGCATAAACGTCATCGCGAATCGGTAGAGTGGTGTGGACTATCGAGATGGAAGGACAAGCATGTTCGAACGGTTTACCGACCGTGCGCGGCGCGTGATCGTGTTGGCGCAGGAAGAGGCGCGTACTCTCCAGCACAACTACATCGGCACCGAACACCTGCTGCTCGGCCTGATCCGCGAAGGTGAGGGGGTCGCCGCAAAGGCGCTCGCATCCAAGGGAGTGACCTTGGACGACACCCGCAAGCAGGTCGAGGAGATGATCGGCAAAGGCAATGCCGCCCCCAACGGGCACATTCCCTTTACTCCGCACGCCAAGCAGGTGTTGGAGCTGAGTCTGCGCGAGGCGCTGCAGCTCGGTCACAGCTATATCGGCACCGAGCACATCCTGCTCGGCCTGATCCGCGAAGGTGAGGGCGTGGGCACCCAGGTGCTCATCAAGATGGATGTCGACCTGGGCGAACTGCGTTCGGCCACTATCGACATGATCCATGGCAACAGCGGCGGCGCCAACGCCTCCGGCAAAGGCGATCTGGCCAACGCCGGCGGCGTGCAGGACAAGCGCAGCCAGACCGGTTCGGCCATCCTGGACCAGTTCGGGCGCAACCTGACCGCCGAAGCGGCCGAGGGCAAGCTCGACCCGGTGATCGGGCGCACCAACGAGATCGAACGTGTCATGGTCGTGCTGTCGCGCCGCACGAAGAACAACCCCGTGCTGATCGGCGAGCCGGGCGTCGGAAAGACCGCCGTCGTCGAAGGCCTCGCGCAGAAGATCAACGCCGGCGACGTGCCGGAGACGCTGAAGGACAAGCAGGTCTATTCGCTGGATCTGGGCTCCATGGTGGCCGGCTCGCGCTACCGCGGCGATTTCGAGGAACGCCTCAAGAAGGTGCTCAAGGAGATCAAGACGCGCGGCGACATCGTGCTGTTCATCGACGAGATTCACACGATCGTCGGTGCCGGTTCGGCGGACGGCGCTTTGGGCGCGTCTGACATGCTCAAGCCCATGCTGGCTCGCGGTGAGCTCCAGACCATCGGCGCCACCACCACCGACGAGTACCGCAAGTACATCGAGAAGGACGCGGCGCTGGAACGTCGTTTCCAGCCGATTCAGGTGCATGAGCCGACAATCGCGGAGACCATCGAGATCCTCAAGGGCCTGCGCTCGCGCTACGAGAACCACCACCACGTGACCATCACCGACGGCGCGCTGCAGTCCGCCGCGGAGCTGTCGTCCCGCTACATCCAGGACCGCAACCTGCCCGACAAGGCCATCGACCTGATCGACGAGGCCGGCGCGCGGCTGCGCATCAAGCGCCTGACCGCCCCGCCCGAGCTCAAGGAACTTGACCAGAAGGTCGCGAAGGTCGCCGCCGAGAAGGACAAGGCCATCAAGGACCAGGACTTCGAGAAGGCCGCCGAGCTGCGCGACAACCAGGAGAAGCTGGAAGCGGAGCGCAAGGAGAAGGAATCCTCCTGGCGCGAGGGCGAGTCCGATGTCGAGATGGTCGTGAACGAGGATGTGATCGCCCAGGTGATCTCCTCGACCACCGGCATTCCGGTGTTCAAGCTCACCCAGGCCGAGTCGAAGAAGCTGCTCGGCATGGAGTCCGAGCTGCACAAGCGCATCATCGGCCAGGACGAAGCGGTTTCCGCGCTGTCCCGTTCGATTCGCCGCACTCGTGTGGGCCTCAAGGATCCGAAGCGTCCTGCGGGCTCGTTCATCTTCGCCGGCCCGACCGGCGTCGGCAAGACCGAGCTGGCCAAGGCGCTGGCCGAGTTCCTGTTCGACGATGAGGACGCGTTGATTCGCGTGGACATGTCGGAGTTCTCCGAGAAGTATGCGGCATCGCGTCTGTTCGGTGCTCCTCCGGGATACGTCGGTTACGAGGAGGGTGGCGAGCTCACCGAGAAGGTGCGCCGCAAGCCGTTCTCCGTCGTGCTGTTCGACGAGATCGAGAAGGCCCATCCGGACATCTTCAACACGCTGCTGCAGGTGCTGGACGACGGCCACCTGACCGATGGTCAGGGACGCAAGGTGGACTTCAAGAACACCATCATCATCCTGACCACCAACTTGGGTACGCGCGACATCGCCAAGGCCGCCAACACCGGCTTCAACCTTGGCTCGAACGCGGAGTCCAGCTACCAGCGCATGAAGGATCAGGTCAGCTCCGAACTCAAGCAGCAGTTCCGCCCCGAGTTCCTGAACCGTCTTGACGACATCATCGTGTTCCGTCAACTCACCGAGCCGCAGGTGCGTCAGATTGTCGACCTCGACATCAAGCAGCTCAACGACCGTCTGTTCGACCGTCACATGTCGCTGGAGCTCACCCCGGCCGCCAAGGACCTGCTCGCGCAGAAGGGCTTCGACCCGCTGCTCGGCGCTCGTCCGCTGCGCCGCGTGATCCAGCGCGACATCGAGGACGCCATCTCCGAGAAGATCCTGATGGGCGACCTCGAAGACGGTCAGCGCGTGGTGGTCGACTCCGAAGGCGAGGGCATCCTCGGCGAGTTCACCTTCCGCGGCGAACAGTTCGACGACGCCAAGCCCGAGAACGAACCGGCTGCGGAGCCGGCAACGGAGGAGTCAGCTGACAAGTCGGCTGACAACGCCGCTCCCGCCTCGCAGGAGGCCTGATCGGGTACCGGTTGACCGGCCACTGACCACCCCCCAGTCTCGCTACACTCGACAGCCCCGCCAGCGGGGGCGTGAATTGACTCCCGCTGACGGGGCTGTCGCGAAGCGACTGGGGGTCAAGCGTGATGTCATACCCCGGCGTACACATATGCGTGATATATGGCACGGATGGCGGGCCCAACCGCATCTGGAGCTCGGCCTTGGCCGTCGGTTTCATCACATTCCGTGAGGGGAACGGCATTGCCTTGGCCGTTCTCATCGTTGTCGCCTTCGCCTTGCAGCTGCTTCATGCAATTCATATGGCCGGTGGTTTGTCATACCTGAATGTAACGAACGGCCTATTCATGATTGCTATCATCGTATTCGCCGGTCTGCTTGGCCTGTTGCTCAGTATGATGATGCGTCGGCAGCAGACCCGTGAGCAGGCGCATGAGCGCATGCTGGAGCGTCAGGAACATCACGCTCAGACGCTCGACTACGCCTCGCAGGTGCACGACCGTATTTCAGGGCGTCTCGCCAATATCGCCATGATATGTTCCAGACACATCGGAGAGAGAGGAACGCTGCTGACGCGGATTCTCGCGATGCCGAGCTTGGCGATTGGTGGCATCTCAGGTGGCCGATTCACTGGCGGATGCTCACTCCATCATCGAGCTCATGTCGGGAATCCAGTGGCGCGGGAGCACGACTCGGGCGGACGCTGTATCCGTTGATCGGTTGGTGTCGACTATGTGACGCTCTTCGAGAAGAGCTTGCCGGCAAGGGATTCCATGGAGGGTTCGCGCTGCACGACAATGGACTCATGGAAGACATCGATCCCGATCATATGACGCTGTCTGGCGAGCCGCTCAATGAAATCGCCCATAACATCATCCGGCATTGCCCGGCAGGTTGCGAATCCGATTGCAGCGTGATGCTTCACGATGACGTCGCAGAAGTCACCCAGTACAATTCCGTGACTCATCCGGCCGATAAAGAGTGAGACGGCGGTCTCCACACATATGGGACTTGGCCTGTATCGTGACAGACTGCTCCATATCGGCGGCATGCTGCGCACCGAGGTCGAGGACGGCACTTGGATGCTGTATGCCCATGTGCCTCTAACGCATCAAACCTGACAACTGTCGTAGCGTCCGCGGTGTCGTAATACAAAAAAAGAGCGCCGGGGAGAATTCCCTGACGCCCATGCCAACGAGACGATGACAGCCGGTAATCGGTGTGTCGACCGACCGTCCTGACGACGACGGCCGGCCGACACACCGGGCCGGACAGCGAATCGGCCTACTTGATAGCGTTGAGCCACTGCTCCTTGGTGGCCTTCTCCGCCTCCAGCTTGGCCTTCTTCTTCGGGTCGGACTCGGCCGCGATCTTCTCGTCAAGCTCGGCGAGCTGAGCGGTCAGCTGCTCCTCGAAGCTGGACTTGCGGGCGTCGGCCTCCGGATCGGTCTTCTTCCACGCGGCGTCCTCGACGGCCTTGATCTGCTTGTCGACGGCGTCGAGACGGCCTTCGATGCGGCGCATGTCGTCGCGCGGCACATAGCCGATCTGATCCCACTCGTCTTGGATGACTCCCAGCGCCTGACGCGCCTTCTTCGCGGCGGCCTCGTCGGCGACGGGCACCAGGGCCTCGGCCTTCTTCAGCAGCTCCTCCTTCTTGGCGAGGTTCTCTTTCTCGGAGGTGCTGATCTGGTCACGGTCGGCCTGACGCGCGTTGAAGAACTCGTCGGCTGCCTTGCGGAACCGCGCCCACAGCGCGTCGTCATCGCTGCGGCCGACGCGGCCGGCCCGCTTCCAACGGTCCATCAACTCGTTGAACCGGCGCGAGGTCTCGCCCCATGCGGTCGAGTCCTTCAGCTGGTTCGCCTCGGCGATGATCGCCTCTTTCTCGGCCTTGGCATGGGCGCGTTCGACGTCGCGGGCCTGCGACCACTTGCGGCGGGCCTGGTTGAACGTGGTGCGTGCGGCGGAGAAACGCTTCCACAGCGCGTCGGCCTGCGGCTTGTCGATGTGCACGGACGTGCGCTGATGCTGCTGCCACTGGTCGAACAGGGAACGGAACTTGTCGGCGGTGGAACGCCAGTTGGTCTCGTCATCCAGCGAGGATGCGAGGACCTCGGCCTTCTCGACGATCTTGGTGCGTTCTTCGATGGCCTTGGCGATCGCCGCCTTGCGGGCCTTGGTGAGCTCGGCCTTCTTCGCGGCACCGGCCTCCTTCAGCTGCTCGAACTGCTGCTTCAGCGCGGCCATGTCGCCGATCGCCGCGGGCTTGTCGGTCTCCTGCTCAAGGGACTTCAGCGTCTCGTCGATCTCGTGCGACTTCACCGTGTCGGAATGCAGGCGGCTCGCCAGCAGATCCAACTTGGCCTTGAGGTCAAGGTAACGACGGGCGTACAGCGACAGCGCCTCCTCCTTGGAGACGTCGGGGAACTGCCCGACCTCACGCTCGGAGTCGCCCTCCCTGACGTACACGGTACCGTTGTCGTCGACGCGGCCGAACGCTTCGGCCGCCTTCACCTCGGCGTCCGAATAGCCGGATGCCGAAGCGGCGGGGGCGGGGCGCTTGACCGCTTTCTTGGCGAATGCGGCCGGCGAAGGGGCGTGGGGCTTCGGCGCGGATGCAGGGGCCGGTGCCGGTGTGGGCGTCGCGGCGGGCGTCGTTGCCTGCTCGGTGGGTTCGGTGGTGTTGTCGGATATGGTGGCAGTCTCGTCGGCCATGGCCAGCTCCTTATAAGCTTGAAAGTAGTCGTTGGCTGGGGAAAAATCCGAATGGATTTTTCCGCAACCTCCCCTATTATAGGGAATCGTGGCTAAAGGCGCATCAATATCAGGATTTCCAGAGTGGCTCCCCTCTGAACGTGTTGTGGAGCAGCGTGTCATCGACACGCTCCGTAGGGTTTTCGAGCTCAACGGTTTCATCGGCATCGAGACACGCGCGGTGGAACAGGGCTCCAGTCTGCTCAAAAAAGGCGAGACCAGCAAGGAGATTTACCTGCTGTCCCGTCTGCAGGAGGTCGGGCACGAATCCGACACGCCGGTCAATGACCGGTTGGGTCTGCACTTCGATCTGACCGTGCCGCTGAGCCGGTATGTGGTCGAGCATTCCGGCGACCTCGCGTTCCCGTTCAAGCGTTGGCAGATTCAGAAGGTGTGGCGTGGCGAACGTCCGCAGGAAGGACGTTTCCGCGAGTTCGTCCAGGCCGATATCGACGTGATCGGCAACGGCGACCTGCCCGACCATTACGAGGTCGAGCTGCCGCTGGTCATGGTGTCGGCTCTTGAGGAGCTGCGCGCGTTCGGCCTACCCAAGGCGACCGTGCACGCGAACAACCGAAAGCTGTCCGAAGGCTTCTACCGCGGACTTGGCCTGACCGACATCGAGGGAGTGCTTCGCGAGATCGACAAGCTCGACAAGATCGGCGCGGACGAAGTGGCGAAGCTGCTCGTCGACACGTGCGGCGCCGATGAAGCGCAGGCCCGCGCCTGCCTGGAACTGGCCGAACTCACCGCCGCCGACGGCAAGGAGCTCGCCGACAAGTTCGACGCGCTGTGCGCCGCGCACGGCATCGCGGCCGATTCCGACGCGTACGCGCTGGCCCGGCAGGGACTGGACACGCTCGCGATGATCGTCGACGAAGCCGCCCTCATCCGCCCGGGCGCGGTGATCGCCGACCTGAAGATCGCCCGTGGACTCGACTACTACACCGGTTCCGTATACGAGACCTTCCTCGACGGGGCGGCGTCGCTTGGCTCGATCTGCTCCGGCGGCCGTTACGACAACCTCGCCTCGCAGGGCAACCGCAAGTACCCGGGCGTCGGCCTGTCCATCGGCCTGAGCCGTCTCGTGTCGTACATGCTGCACTCCGCCGGAGCGCACGCCAGCCGCGTCTCCCCGGCATCCGTGCTCGTCGCCGTGTGGAACGAGCAGGATCGCTCCGCCGCGAACCTCATCGCGAACACGCTGCGCTCCCGCGGCATCGCCGCGGATGTCGCGCCCACCGCGGCCAAACTCGGCAAGCAGATCAAATATGCCGACAAGCTTGGCATCCCGTATGTGTGGTTCCCGGCCGGCGCGACGGACGGCGACGACACGGCATCCGACGAGGTCAAGAACATCGTCACCGGCGATCAGCAGCCGGCCGATCCCAAGTCGTGGCAACCGGATACTGTGTATGCCCGGCAAACCGTTGTAATCGACTGATTTTCGTCAGCGCCCGTCCTCTGCCGGGGACGGGCGCGCGTTGCAGGGAAACCATTGCATAGATTGCATAAGAAAGAGGAAGCATGAGCCAGACGGCTTACAGAACACATCATGCCACCGAGGTGACCGAAGCACTCGTCGGCCAGAAGGTGACGCTCGCAGGTTGGGTCGATCGTCGCCGCGATCACGGCGGCGTGGCGTTCATCGATTTGCGCGACAACACCGGCCTGGTGCAGATCGTCATCTACGACGAGGAGATGGCGCGCCCGCTGCGCTCCGAGTTCGTCATCCAGGTCACCGGCGAGGTTCGTCTGCGCCCGGACGGCAACGAGAACACGCATCTGGCCACCGGCAAGATCGAAGTCGTCGTCGAGACCATCGATGTGCTCGCCAAGTCCGATGCGCTGCCGTTCCAGGTGTCCACCGCGCTCGAAAACGAGTCCGAGAACAAGCTGCCCGGCGAAGACGTGCGACTGAAGTACCGTTACCTCGACCTTCGCCGTCCGTCCATGCAGCACAACCTCAAGCTGCGCTCCGACATGGCCAAGGCCGCCCGCCACGCGCTGGAGGAGATGGACTTCACCGAGGTCGAGACCCCGACCTTCATCAAGTCCACCCCGGAAGGTGCCCGCGACTTCGTCGTGCCCGCCCGTCTGGTGCCCGGCTCCTGGTACGCGCTGCCGCAGTCCCCGCAGCTCTTGAAGCAGCTGCTCATGGTCTCCGGCGTCGAGCGCTACTACCAGCTCGCCCGCTGCTACCGTGACGAGGACTTCCGCGCCGACCGCCAGCCCGAGTTCACCCAGCTCGACATGGAGATGGCGTTCGTTGACCAGGAGGACGTGATGGCCATGGCCGAGAAGGTCATCGCCGCCATCTGGAAGTCCGCCGGCTACGACGTGCAGCTGCCGATTCAGCGCATCACCTGGCAGGATGCCATGGACAAGTACGGCTCCGACAAGCCGGACCTGCGTTTCGGCAACCCGCTCGTCGAGCTCACCGAATACTTCAAGGACACGCCGTTCCGCGTGTTCCAGGCCGACTACGTCGGCGCCGTCGTCTTCAAGGGCGGTGCCGCCACCCCGCGTCGTCAGTTCGACGCATGGCAGGAGTGGGCCAAGCAGCGCGGCGCCAAGGGCCTCGCCTACGTGTCCTTCACCGAGGACGGCGAGCTCAAGGGACCCGTCGCCAAGAACCTGTCCGACTCCGAGCGCGAGGGCCTGATGGCCGCCGTCGGTGCCGAGTCCGGCGACGCCGTGTTCTTCGCCGCCGGCTCCCGCGAATCCTCCCAGCTGCTGCTGGGTGCCGTGCGCGTGGAGCTTGCCCGTCGCGAGGGCCTGCTCGATCCGAAGAAGTTCGCCTTCACCTGGGTCGTGGACTTCCCGCTGTTCAAGCCCACCGACGACCCGGATGACGATGATGTGGCCGTCGGCCACTCCAAGTGGACCTCCATGCACCACCCGTTCACCATGCCGAGCAAGGACTGGATCGACAAGTTCGATCAGGATCCCGAGCACGCCATGTCTGACTCCTACGACATCGTCTGCAACGGCGAGGAGATGGGCGGCGGTTCCGTGCGTATCCACCGCGACGACATTCAGGACCGCGTCCTCAACGTCCTCGGCATCGCTCCCGAAGAGGCCAAGGAGAAGTTCGGCTTCCTCCTCGACGCCTTCAAGTTCGGCGCCCCGCCTCACGCGGGCATCGCCCTGGGCTGGGACCGCACCGTGTCCATCCTCGCCGGTGCCGACACCATTCGCGACGTCATCGCCTTCCCGAAGGCCGGTGGCGGTCGTGACCCGCTGACCGGCGCCCCGGCTCCGATCAGTGACGAGCAGCGTGCCGAGACCGGCGTCGACTACGACCCGGATGCCGAAGACTGAGTAACATCTCGCTGTCTTCTTTGACGGGGAGGGCCCAGACCATGCAGGTCGGGGCCCTCTTTGCATATCCGTCTGCGCAGTGCACAGGCCGTTTTTTTTCGCAGTTGTCCGCACCCTGCTACCTGTGAGGATTGCCGAACTGCTGTTTTGCGTTCCTAAGTGCGCGCCGAAACGACAAGTGCGCGCACATAGCGACGCAGATGGCCCGGTTTGCGTTCTTAAGTGCGCGCGGTCGTCGTTTCGGCGCGCACTTAGGAACGCAATGGCGGCCAAAGCGCATCAGCTGCATGCCATATCGGCCATTTGATGATGGGCGATGAGGTCGGGCAGGGCACAACGGGATCGTGATCACCATTGGAATCGTGGATAACGACCGGTTCGCATTGCCCATGCTAGATATGCCGCTGACCGACATTCCCGGTCCCGAGATCTGCCGGCGTGTTCGTGCTGCATCAGCCGACATCGTGGTACTTGGCATCACATCGTATTCGTTGGATCATTACCGTCAGCTGCCGATCGATGCGGACGCCCAGGGTTTGATTGCCAAAAGCGTGACGCCGAAGGAACTCGCCGAAGCCATGCGGAATGTCCTGGTACGGCCGTTCCCGGGTTTCCCGACCACGGAACAGGCACATGGGTCGATAGCATCGGCATCGGCGCGACGGTCCCGGACACTGTCGAAGCGGGAGCGTGAGGTGTTGGGTCTGTATGCCGACAACTATTCGACGGCGGAGATCGCGGAGCGCCTGGGAATAGCGGATTCGACGGTGTCCGTGGTGGTGCGGCACGCGAAGGTCAAGCTCGACGTCGCCACTCGGTCGGCGGCCGTGCGCGTGTTTCGTGCATCGTACTGAGTCGAATACGGCTTGAACATCGTGCGTCTGTTTACGGTGACCACTCCCAGCCTCCGGTACCGATCGAAGCCGCCGCCCATTCCCAGCGTTCCCGCCGCATCTTGGACGCCGATGCCATGCCCTGTCCCGGACGATACACTCTCCCGCGCCATGTCCGCGGCGGTGATGAGCACGTCTCCATCGGTGCCCGCCCCCGCCGGCAGATCGGCGCCAATGGTCGTCTGGCCCTCGAATCCCAATGCGTGGAGCCGTTCCTCATGCTCGTCCACGATATCGGCCAGCCGCTCTGTCAGCATCGCGGTGTTGATAACATCGTCGGCTCGCCGCCGCTTTAGCGGTTTCCCGGTCTGCCGACCTTTGCCGTCACCGTCCCCATCAGCAAAGACGCGGCAGTAAGACGCTGCGCGGACGCGGGCGAGTCGCACAGGCGAGTCGCATATTGGACGAGAATGTGAGCTTCTTGTGCCTTCAATAGTTTATACTGCTCAATATGTCAGAAAAACAAGAAGCAATACTCCCCGTGGTGCCGCTGGTACCGGGCAATGAACCCACAGGACGACCTCTCGTCGAACTGACTCACGTGGAAAAGTACTTCGGCGACCTCCACGTATTGAAAGACATCAACCTGACCGTCAACAAGTGCGAAGTGCTCGTCGTCGTGGGGCCGTCCGGCTCCGGCAAGTCGACGATGTGCCGCACCATCAACCGCCTGGAGACCATCGAGTCGGGCGACATCCGCATCGACGGCAAGGCGCTGCCCCAGGAGGGCAGACAGCTCGCGCAGCTGCGCGCCGAAGTCGGCATGGTGTTCCAGTCGTTCAACCTGTTCGCCAACAAGACGATCCTTGAAAACGTTACCCTCGCGCCCATCAAGGTGCGCCACATGGACAAGAAGGAAGCCGAGCATCTCGCCATGGATCTGCTGACCCGTGTCGGCGTCGACTCGCAGGCGTCCAAGATGCCCTCCCAGCTGTCCGGCGGCCAGCAGCAGCGCGTGGCCATCGCCCGCGCACTCGCCATGCGCCCGAAGGTCATGCTGTTCGACGAGCCGACCTCCGCGCTCGACCCCGAAATGGTCAACGAGGTGCTGGACGTGATGGTCGAGCTCGCGCGAGAAGGCATGACGATGATCTGCGTCACCCACGAGATGGGCTTCGCGCGCAAGGCGGCCGACCGCATCGTGTTCATGGCCGACGGGCAGATCCTTGAGGAGAACACGCCCGACGAGTTCTTCGGCCATCCGAAGACCGAACGCGCCAAGGACTTCCTGTCGAAGATCCTCACGCACTGATTGGTCGTGACGCATATGACGGTATTCAACACTCGCATCAGGCGCATCGCCCGCCGCGCGCTCGCGGCGCTCGCCGCCGTGGCATGCACGATGTCGCTGGCCGCGTGCGGCGCCGACGAAAGCGGCAAGATACGCATCGGCATCAAGTTCGACCAGCCCGGCCTCGGCTTCAAGAAATCCGGAACATACGTCGGCTTCGACGTGGACGTGGCCAAGTACGTCGCCAAGAAGCTCGGCTATTCCGAAGACGAGATCGTCTGGAAGGAAGCCCCCTCCAAGCAGCGTGAGGCCATGCTGCAGAACGGCGACGTCGACATGATCCTTGCCACCTACTCGATCACCGACGAGCGCAAGAACGCGGTCTCCTTCGCCGGCCCGTACTTCGTGGCCGGTCAGGACCTGCTCGTGCGCAAGGACGACCATTCCATCAACGGCCCCGAAGACCTCAACGGCAAGCGCCTGTGCTCGGTCACCGGTTCCACTTCGGCCGCCACAGTCAAGAAGAAGTTCGCCTCCGAAGTGCAGCTCATGGAGCAGCCCGGCTATGCGGAATGCGCCACGGCGCTGTTCTCCGGCATCGTGGACGCGGTCACCACCGACGACATCATCCTCGCCGGCCTCGCCTCCGCCTCGCGCGGCAAGCTGTGCGTCGTCGGCAAGCCGTTCACGCAGGAATACTACGGCGTGGGCATCAAGAAGGGCGACACGGCGCTCGCCAAGAAGATCAACGCCGCCATCACCGAGATGATCAAGGACGGTTCCTGGGAGCGCGCCATCGCCGACAACACCGAGGGCACGTCGTACACGCCGAACGCGGAGTACAACCCGCCGAAACCGACCGAGGGGGAGAAGTAGCATGGACGGATTCATCCAACTGCTCAGCGAATACAACGTTCCCGCCGCGTTCCTGGTCAACATCGAACTGACGCTGTGGTCGGCGCTGTTCTCGCTGATTCTCGGCGTGGTGCTGGTCGTGATGCGCATCTCGCCGATATCCTCGCTGCGCACCGTCGCCGGAGCCTACGTGGAACTGTTCAAGAACCTGCCGCTGACCATCATCATGGTGTTCATGGTGCTGGGCGCCTACGCGCAGCTCAAGCTCACGTTCTCCGACACGTTCGCCACGAACTTCTTCTGGCTGGCGGTGACGGGCCTGAGCCTGTACACCGCGGCGTTCGTGTGCGAGTCGCTGCGTTCAGGCATCAACACCGTGCCGATCGGCCAGGCCGAGGCGGCTCGTGCGCTCGGATTGGGCTTCATGCAGTCGGCCACGCAGATCATCCTGCCGCAGGCGTTCCGCGGATCGGTCGCGCCTCTCGGCAATACGCTGATCGCGTTGCTGAAGAACTCCACGGTGGCCGCGGCCGCGTCGGTGGCCACGGAGACATCGTCGCTGATGAGCACGATGATCGAATTCCACCCGGACGTGATCGTGCAGATCTTCCTGATCTTCGCGTTCGGCTATGTGATTCTCATCATCCCGATCGGCATGCTGACCACGTACCTGTCCAACAAGCTCGCCGTGCGGAGGTGACGACATGGCTGATACTTCCAATTCCGTATTGTTCGACCAGCCCGGTCCCAAGGGACGCCGCACCATCCGCATCGTCAACTGGGTCGCCGCGCTGATCTTTGTCGGCGTGCTGGTGCTGATCCTGATGCGCCTGCACAACCCGCCGGACGGCGAGAACCAGCTGAGCTGGGAGCTGTGGAAGCCCGCGCTGGAGCGTGAGGCGTGGACCGATTTCTATCTGCCCGGCCTGTGGATGACGGTCAAGGCGTCCATCGTCGCCGTTGTCGGCTCCGTGGTGTTCGGCCTGGTGTTCGGCGTCGGCCGACTGCTGCCGAACGTGGTGCTGCGGGCGATCTCGTCGGTCGTCGTGGAGTTCTGCCGCGCGGTGCCGGTACTGCTGCTGATGATCTTCTTCTGGCGCTGGTTCGCGTTCGCGGGACTGTCCAGCCCGTCCTACTGGGCGGTGGTGCTGGCCCTGGTGCTGTATAACGGCTCCGTGGTCGCCGAGCTGGTGCGTTCCGGCGTCGGCAACCTACCGAACGGGCAGCGTGAGGCGTCGCTCGCACTGGGACTGACCGAGACGCAGTCGCTGATGCAGATCGAGGTGCCGCAGGCCGTCTACGCGATGTTGCCGGCCGCCGTCACGCAGCTGGTCGTGGTGCTCAAGGATACCGCGCTCGGATCGATCATCATGTACACCGATTTGCTGCAGGAGTCGCGCCGTCTCGGCTCGATGTACTTCAACATCCTGCAGACGCTGGTCGTGGCCGCGGTCGTGTACTTCATCGTCTGCTGGCTGCTGTCGCGTCTGGCCGAATGGCTGCCGTCGCGCATGCAGCAGCGCACCGCGGCGCCGGCCGAACCGGAACCAGTTCCGCCGATCGCGATCATGGATCCGTCCAACGTCAACCAGATCGCCGTCGCCAAGGAGGTCGAGGAGCGCCCCCTGCGCGGCACGCCGCTCACATATCACGTGCACCATCGCGGCAGCAACGCCTCGATCCGCAACTGGCAGCGCACGCGCTACGAGCAGGGCTTCGACGAGGCCCATCCCGATCCGCAGGGCGGAGATGAGGACGATGCCGAGCAGAAGAACGCTGAAGACGACGCGTAATGACCCGGTAGATTACGGTCCGCGCAGGAATACGCGGACAGCGTCCCGCAGCCTGACCCGATAACGGCCGGGCCGGCACTCCCCGACAGGGGATGCGCCGGTCCGGCCGTTCGATATTCCGCCGCGGAAATGCTTCACAAGGCGGCGCATGGGACGTACAATCGGGGCATGGCCAAAGGCGACGGAAAATCGGACAAGACAGATAAGCCGGACAAGTCGGGCAAAGGAGCGAAGTCCGAGAAGACGGACAAACGCATCGACAAGGTACTGCGGCTCGCCACGAACCGCATCGAAACCATCGAATCGAGCACGACGGTGGCTGAACGACTCGCGAACGCCGCCAAATCCAGTGAGCTGCTCAGCGCTGTATGGTCGCTGCCGCCCGCGCAGCGTCTCATGTTCCATCACGGCGTGCATATCGACGATGTCGCCGGAGACTCCACACCCGGCTTCCCAGGCGGCAGGGATGACGCTGAACGGTTCATCACGCTCAGCTCATCGGAGATCGCCCGATATCAACGGCTGCTGTATGCGAACGGCGTCAAGGGCTCGCGCCGCCGGCTGCTCATCGTGCTGCAGGGCATGGACGCCTCCGGCAAGGGCGGCATCGTGCGCCACGTGTTCCGGCAGGGCGACCCGATGGGCATCCACTATCACGGTTTCGGCAAGCCGACCGACGAGGAGACGCGGCACGGCTTCCTGTGGCGGGTGGAACGCGAGCTGCCAAAGAACGGGTGGATCGCGGTGTTCGACCGCTCGCATTACGAGGACATCGTCATGCCGCATGTGTACGGCACGTATCCCGAGGCCGAATGGTGCGGCCGGTACGATCTGGTCAATGAGTTCGAGCGTTCGCTGGCGGCCGACGGCTGCGCGATTCTCAAGATCTTCCTCGTCGTGAGCCAGGAGGAGCAGAAGAGGCATTTTCTCGGGCGTCTCAACGACCCGACCAAATACTGGAAGTTCGACATGTCCGACCTGGAAGCGCGCGAACGCTGGGACGACTATATGGGCGCGTGGCAGGAGGTGTTCGAGAAGACCAGCACGCAGGCCGCGCCGTGGTATCTGGTGCCCGCCGACAACCGCTGGTACTCGAGGGCCGTGGTCTCCGAGCTGCTGCGCACCACATTGAAGAACATGAACATGACATGGCCGGGACTCGACCCGGACGTCAATCCGGACGAGGTTCGGCGGCTGCTGGGGTGAACTTGCGCCCGCCGGTCGATTCCGCGAGCTGCGCCGGCGTGTAGACTGGGAACCACTATGGCAGATACAGAACATTATGGTTCGCTGGGGGCGCTGGCGCCCGCGTGGGACGAGGGCGAGCGCAACATCGACACGGACGAGATCTACGAGCGGTTCTTCGGCTGGGTGGCCGACGTCAAGGGCGTCGAGCCGTGGCCTCATCAGGAAGAGGCCATCATGGACCTGCTGGCAGGCGACCATGTGATCCTCAACACGCCGACCGGCTCCGGCAAGTCGCTGGTGGCGCTTGGCATGCACTTCGCCGCGCTGTGCACCGGGCGGCGCTCCTATTACACCGCGCCGATCAAGGCGCTGGTCTCGGAGAAGTTCTTCGATCTGGTCGAGGTGTTCGGCCGCGACAACGTCGGCATGATCACCGGAGACACGCATATCAACGCCGATGCGCCGATCATCTGCTGCACGGCCGAGATCCTCGCCAACCAGGCGCTGCGCGAGGGGCGTCGCGCGGACGTCGGCTGCGTGGCCATGGACGAGTTCCACTATTACGGCGACTCGGAGCGCGGCTGGGCGTGGCAGGTGCCGCTGCTGACGCTGCCGGACACGCAGTTCCTGCTGATGAGCGCCACACTCGGCAACGTCGACGCGATCGCCGACAAGCTGGAGGACATGACCGACACTGACGTGGACGTGATCGCCGACGCGCCGCGCCCGGTGCCGCTCACTTACGAGTACACGCTCGATCCGCTGGAGAAGACCGTCGAACTGGCGTTCCGCAAGGGCGAGACGCCGATCTACGTCGTGCATTTCTCGCAGGATGCGGCGCTCGACACCGCGCAGTCGCTCGCCTCGACCGGCGTGTCCAGCAAGGAGCAGCGACAGGCCATCGCCGAGGCCATCAAGGGCGTGAAGTTCACGACCGCGTTCGGCAAGATACTGCAACGGCTGTTGCGTACCGGCGTCGGCATCCACCATGCCGGCATGCTGCCGCGATATCGTCGTCTCGTCGAGCAGCTTGCGCAGCAGGGGCTGTTGCCGGTCATCTGCGGCACCGATACGCTGGGAGTCGGCATCAACGTGCCGATCCATTCGGTCGTGCTGACCGCGCTGACGAAGTTCGACGGCACCAAGATGCGTCGCCTGCGCGCCCGCGAGTTCCATCAGATCGCCGGTCGCGCCGGCCGCATGGGCTTCGACACGGAGGGACTGGTCGTCGCCGAGGCACCCGAATACGAGATCGAAAACGCCAAGGCCGTCGCCAAGGCCGGGAACGATCCGAAGAAACTCAAGAAAGTCAAGCGCAAGAAGGCGCCGGAAGGGTTCGTCACGTGGAACCAGAGCACATTCGACAAGTTGATTGACGCCGCGCCGGAAACACTCGTCCCGCACATGAAGATCACCCATTCGATGGTGCTCAACGAGGTCACGCAGGGCGGTGACGCGCGCCGGCGCGTCGACGAGCTGATCGACGACTCCGCGCAGACGCCGGACCAGAAGGAGCATCTGCATGAACGTGCCGACGAGATATTCCAGACCCTGTTCGACACGAAGGTGATCGAGACCGAAGAGCGCGACGACGGTGGGCTCGACTACTTCCTCGACGTGGACATGCCCGACGATTTCGCGCTCGACCAGCCGCTCAGCCCGTTCCTGCTCGCCGCGCTGGAACTGCTCGACCCTGAATCCGACATGTACGCGCTTGACGTGATTTCCATGGTCGAGGCCACACTCGAAGACCCCAAGCAGGTGCTGCGCGCGCAGGAGCGGCAGGCGCGCGACGCCGCGATGATCCGGATGAAGGAAGACGGGCTCGAATACGACGAGCGCATGGACAGGCTGCAGGAGATCACCTATCCCAAGCCGCTGGAGGACATGCTTGACGCGGCGTTCGATCAGTACCGGCACGACGTGCCGTGGGCGAACGACTACTGGCTGAGCCCCAAATCCGTGGTACGCGACATGGTCGAGACCGCCTCCGACTTCACCGGATACATCTCGCGGTACAACATCGCCCGCTCGGAGGGCACGCTGTTGCGCTACCTGTCCGACGCCTACCGGGCGCTCGCCCGCACCGTACCGGACGACAAGCTCGACGATCAGCTGCGCGACGTGATCTCATGGCTGCGCGTGGTCGTGCGTTCGATCGACTCCAGTCTGGTGGACGAATGGGAGAACGCCGGCGCGTCCGATGATGCCTCGCAGGCGGCCGCCAGTCTGGCCGCGCCGGGCGCGAAGGCCGCGGTGGTGGAGGACCGGCGCGGGCTCACCGTGCTGATCCGCAACGCGCTGTTCCACCGCGTGCAGCTCATGGACCTTGACAAGCCCGAGGCGCTCGGCGCTCTCGACAAGGAGTGGGGCTACGGCGTGCATGAGTGGGAGGACGCGCTCGACGACTTCTACGACGAACACGAGTACGTGAACACCGACGCCAAGGCGCGTTCGGCCGAGCTGTTCATGCTCGACGAGAAGCACGAGAACGATGAGCACAGCTGGCACGTGCGCCAGATCATCGACGACTCCGACGGCGACCACGACTGGGCCATCAGCGGCACCATCGACCTGGACGCGACGCAATCCAGCGGCGAAGTCGTCTTCTTCGACTACGCCGTCACCAACGACTGACGCCGCCGGCCCCCGCCAGCGGGGCTGGCGCGAAGCGACTGGGGGGGGGTCTGTCCGGCATCGAACCTATGTTCGATACCGTGTTGTAGAGTGTAGGCATGACTGAGAATGATCTGTTCGGGGCGGCGGATGTGCCCGACGATATGACGCGACCGTTGGCCGTGCGCATGCGGCCTCGGACGGTCGACGAGGTGTTGGGGCAGTCCCATGTGCTGGGGGAGGGCTCCCCATTGCGGCGTCTGGCGAATCCCTCGTCCAAGGGGTCGCTGACCGCGCCGAGCTCCATCATCATGTTCGGACCTCCCGGCGTGGGCAAGACCACGCTGGCGACCATCGTCGCCCGTCAGTCGGGGCGCGCGTTCGAGGAGCTGTCGGCGGTGACATCGGGGGTGAAGGACGTGCGTGACGTGCTCGCCCGCGCGCGGCGCAGACTCGTCGGTGACGGCACGGAGACCGTCCTGTTCATCGATGAGGTGCATCGTTTCTCCAAATCGCAGCAGGACGCGCTGCTGCCCGCCGTCGAGAACCGTGACGTCACCTTCATCGGCGCGACCACCGAGAATCCGAGCTTCTCCGTCATCAAACCATTGCTGTCACGTTCCGTCGTCGTCAAACTCGAATCGTTGGAACCGTCCGATCTCGCCACGCTCATCGCACGCGCGGTGGAAGACAAGCGCGGATTGAACGGCGAAGTCAAAATCGACGATGCGGCGGTCAACGAGATCATCCGCATGGCCGGCGGTGACGCCCGCAAGACGCTGACGATCCTCGAAGCCGCTGCAGGTGCCGTCACCGGAGACAAGGCCCGCAAAAAAGGCGCGCGGCGTCCGACCATCACGCCGGATGTGGTCTCGCAGGTCATGGACGCCGCCACCGTGCGCTACGACAAGGACGGCGACGACCATTACGACGTCATCTCCGCATTCATCAAATCGATGCGCGGCTCCGACCCGGACGCCGCGATACACTACCTCGCACGCATGCTGCGAGCGGGCGAGGATCCGCGGTTCATCGCCCGTCGCATCATGATCGCCGCCAGCGAGGAGGTCGGCATGGCCGCGCCGCAGATACTGCAGGTCACCGTCGCCGCCGCACAGGCCGTCGCGATGATCGGCATGCCCGAAGCGCGCATCATCCTCGCCGAGGCGACCATCGCCGTCGCCACCGCACCCAAATCGAACGCCAGCTACAACGCCATCAACCAGGCGCTCGCCGACGTGGACGCCGGGCTCATCGGCCAAGTGCCGCTATACCTGCGCAACGCGCCGACCGCGTTGATGAAAAGCTGGGGCAACCATGACGGCTATCGGTACGCGCACGACTGGCCGGGTGCCGTCGCGCCGCAGGAATACCTGCCCGAGGAGCTGCGCGGCCGCGAGTACTATCATCCCAACGACCGCGGATACGAGCACGAGGTCAGCCAGCGCTTGGATAAAGTCCGCTCCATCCTGCACAGTGAAACCGCGCCGGACGGCTATACCGAGTCCAAAGAGCAGAACGGATAAATCGCCCCGCCCGACGGGGTTGCCGGGCGGTAGCGAGGCTGGGAGTAGTTCATCGCAACTGCCACTCCGCCCTCGTCCGGCAATCCGTTACACTGTAATGTGGCTTGACGCAGTGTGAGTATCGTAAGGGCAATCCGGAAACAACTGGCGTCGGTCTGAATGGATTTCATCACATGACCTCAACCTCGCAGGAGCGCATCCCCAAGCGTCTGATCGGCGCCATCGTCGCCGTGGGCTCGCTGGCATTCATCGGCATCCTCACCGAAACGGTGATGACCGTGCTGTTCCCGGAACTCATGACCGAATTCGGCGTGAACACCGCCACCGTGCAATGGATCACCACCGTGTATCTGCTGGTGGTCGCGGCCACGATGCCGCTGTCGTCGTTCCTGAACCGCCGCTTCCGGCTGAAGTCCCTGTTCATCGCGGCTGTGGTCCTCGCCGTGGCCGGTTCGGCGATCATGATCGTCGGCCACGCCTTCCCGGTCATCCTGCTCGCCCGCGTGATCCAAGGCATCGGCTCGGGCGTGGCGACGCCGCTGATGATGAACATCATCCTCGAACAGTCGCCCCGCAGCAAGGTCGGCCGCCTCATGGGCGTAGGCTCGCTGGTGATCACGGTCGCCCCGGCCATCGGTCCCACCGTCGGTGGCGCAGTGTCGAGTGTTCTGCCGTGGCGTGCCATCTTCGTCATCGCCATTCCGATCGTGCTGTTGGTCTCCCTGCCGCTCGGACTGCACTGCATCGAGCAGAAACGCCCCACCGAGGACGCGCGGCTCAACCCAGTGCAGTTCGTGGCGATAGTGCTCGCCCTGAGCGGCATGATCTTGGCGCTCAACCAGATGGGCGTCGCGGTCAGTGCTGCGGTCAACGGCTCTTCGGCGACACGCCCCGTCATCATCACCGTCGTGAGCCTGGTCGTCGGTGTGGGCTCCCTGGTGTTCTTCGGCTGGTCATCCAGCCGCTCGTTCTCGCCGCTGATTCGTCTGGGATGGCTACGAGACCGTGTCGTCCAGCTTCACCTACTCGCGTACCTGATTCTGCCGATCGTCGGCATCGGATTCGGATACGTCATCACCAATCTGGCCCAGATGTCGCTTGGCACCAGCGCGTTCCACGCCGGCGTCCTCGTGCTGCCGGGCGCTCTGGTCGGTGCGTTCTTCGCGCCCGTCGGAGGCATGCTGTACGACAAATTCGGCCCGACGAAGCCGATTCTTTCGGCGATTTCGGTGGCCACGTTCGGACCGATCCTGCTGCTGGCATTTTCCATGCGGTTGACGCCTGCGCTGCTCGCCGGCTTCTACTTCATTTTCGGGCTGTGCTATGCGCTGGGATTCTCCAACATCATGACCAGTGCGCTGAGCGGCATCGACCACGCGTTCATGCCGGACGGCAATGCCGTGTTCAATACCGCATTGCAGTTCGGCGGTGCCGTCGGCACCGCACTGTTCTCGATGATTCTCGGCGTGGCTCAGGCGGGCGCCGGCTCGGCCGAAGAGGGGAGCGCCGCGTTCCGTCACGCCACGGCCGTGGGCGGCACGTGGATGTTCGCGACGATGACGGTGATCTGCCTGATCGCGATCTGCTCGCTTGCCTGCGCGTTCCGTATCCGTGCGTCGAGAACGGCTGCCGAGCGCTGACTCCCGCTCCGGGGATGTTCAGGTCAGAGCCGTCCCACCGCCAGCAGCGCGACGACGTAGGCGACGCACGCGGCTGCGACCATTAGATCGCGTCGGCGCGCGCGCATCACTCTCCAATGGGTGCGGTGGATGCCTTCCTCGTAGCAGCGCGCGTCAAGCGCCAGACTGAGATTATCCGCGTGACGCAGCGCCGCCACAAGGATCGGCACGATGATGGCGAACAGCGCTTTGACACGAGTGGCCGGCGAACCGGTCTCGATCGTGCCGCCGCGGGCCGATTGCGCGTCGATGATCGCCTTGGTCTCGTCGCTGAGCGTCGGAAGGAACCGCAGCGCAAGACTCATCACCAGAGCCACTTCCTGCGTGTGCCAGCCGAGCTTTCTGAACGGCAACAGCAGGGAGCCGAACGCATCCGTCATCGCGGTGGGGGTCGTCGTCGCAAGGAACACGGCACCCAGGATGATCACCAGCGCGAGACGGCACGAATACAGCACCGCGACCATGAGCCCGCCGGTGGTGATCGGCAGCGGGCCGATATGCGCAAGCGTCTCGCCGGAGCGGGCGAAGAACACGTTCACCAGGCCCATCACCGCGAATACGATCAGGAACACGCGCACGGAAGACAGCAAACGCAGCGGATGCAGCCGGGCGGCCGCCACGACGCATGCGATCAGGACGGCGCCCATCGCCAGCTGCGCCGGCCTGGTGATGACGAATGCGGTGAACATCAACGTCAGGAATGTCACCATCTTCACGCGCGGATCCAGGGACGCTACGAATGACGGATGGTTCCTGGATCCGTCTTCAGTGGGCTCGATGCCGGCTTTGCCGGCGTTCGTGGAAGACTCGGTGGCGTCGCCGACGCTGGTGTCTCCGTCGTCTCCGGTGCCGCAACCATCGCCTTCGCCGTCGCCTTTATGCGATCCCATGGTGATGATGCGGTCCGCGCGGTGCTCGGCCTCGTCGATGGAATGCGTGATGATGAGCACCGCCACGCCCTGACTTTTCAGGGAACCCAGCAGCGCGTGGATGCGGGAGACCGCCGATTCGTCCAGACTGGCGGTCGGCTCGTCCATGATGAGCACACGAGGGCGGCATGCGATGACGCCCGCGATGGCGACGAGCCGCTGCTGCCCGCCCGACAGGTTGAACGGAGAACGGTCGGCGAGATGCTCGATATGCAGCATCCGCAGCGCCTCCTCTACGCGGGTGGCCACCTCCAACTCGCTCAGATGCTGGTTGCGTGGGCCGTACGCCACATCCTCGGCGACGGTGTCAGCGAACAGCTGACGCTCCGGATGCTGCATGACATAGCCGACATTGCGCCGCAGGGCCGCGCGTTCTTTTCGGGTGAGTGCGCGAGGCCGTTTCCCGTGTTTCGACGACGCGACCGGCAATCCGGCCACGGTGATCGATCCGGCGGACGGGCGGTCCAAGGCGCACAGCAGACGTGCGAGCGTGGTCTTGCCGGCGCCGTTGGAACCCATCAGCGCCACGATTTCGCCTTCGGCGACGCGCAGAGAAAGATTCTCGAAAACCGGGGCGTCGCCATCGTCATAACGATATGACAGGCCGGATACTGCGATGGCGTCGGATGCTGAGCCTGTAGGTGGAATGGGTGATGCGTCCGACTTGGTAGACGCCGGTTTTACGGGTTGTCCGGATTTCGCTGGTTGCGCGGGCGACGCGGCCGCGGTGGAACCTGCGGGCTCCTCAGCTGCCGACTCCGTGGAGCCCGCAGCGTCAGTTGCGTCAGCGTGGCTCCGCGCAATCACTTGCTTCGCCGCAATCGCGTCCCCGTCGGCTTCGACCTGCGTGAGCAGCCCGCCGTCTATGCGAAGTACGCGGTCGGCGTGCATGGTCTCGTTATGATGATGCGTGACCAGCACGATCGTCGTGCCACGCCGTTGCAGCATGTCGAGGATGCGCATCACCTCGATCCACGCGTCGGGATCCAGCATCGCGGTCGGTTCGTCGAGCACCAGCATGCGCGGGTTCATCGCCAGCATTCCGGCGATGGCGATACGCTGCTGCTGGCCGCCGCTCATGCGCGTTGGATCCGCGTGGCGGAACCCCGCCATATCCACCGATTGCAGGGATTCGTCGATGCGCCCGCCGATGTCGTCCCGAGCCACGCCGAGGTTTTCCGGGCCGAATGCCACATCATCCTCGACGATGGTGGTGACGATCTGATCCTCCGGATTCTGGAACACCGTGCCGATGCCATGCCGGGCATTGCGGTATTCGCTCGGATTCGCTGAAGCGGTCTCGCCGTCGAAGACATGATGGCCCAGCAGCGTCACATCGCCGCCGTCCGGGGCTGCGAGACCGGCGATCAGACGCGCCAGAGTGGATTTGCCGGAGCCGTTGGGGCCCACCAGACACAGCCGCTCCCCGCTGCGGATGGTCAGGTCGATGCCGTCAAGCACCCATGTGACGCCGTCGTCATAGCTGAATCGCACATGCTCAAGTCGTGCGGCGGGAACCGTGCCGTTCATATCATCCATTCACAAAACATCGTGGTCAATCCATATCATAGCGGCCATTGTCACCGCTGACGGATGCAGCCCGCCAGAGAGGTCATCACCCGGACTGTCGGAAATAAGCCTCGTGCAATGACCCTCTTGGCGGGCTGCCCTAGGCGGCGACTTCGCGCCGCATCATGTCAGCGATTCAGCAGGCTCGAGATCGGCTTGTACACCAGGAACGTGACCACGCCGTGAATCACGAACTTGATCAGGTTGAACGGCAGCAGCGCGGGAACGATGATGGCCACCACCTCGGAGACCGGCCAGCCTGTGTAGATCGGCGTGATGACCAGATTGCCGGCGATGGCCGCGACCAAGGCCAGCAGGGCACCGACGACCAAACCGATGACAGCGCCCTTGCGCGTGTGCACGTGGCGATAGATGAGCGCCGCCGGCACCGACAGCGCCAAGGCCACCAGCACGGCCATCAGCGTGCCCCACGGGTCCATGAACACGTGCGGTACGAAGCCGAGCACACTGACGATCGCGGCTGCGGCCGGGCCGTACGCGAAGCCGGCGATCAGGCACACGATGCCGGACGGGTCGTATTTGAGGAACGAGAACGCCGGGTTCGGCAGGATCGGGAACGAGATGAAGCTGGTCGCCATCGCCAGCGCCACGAACAGCGCGTACATGGCGATGCGGCGGGTCGACCAGCGGCCGGAATCGGCGACGCCGGTCGAATGCGCCAAATCCGGGCGCGTCGGCTTGGCCGCGTTCGACGAATCGGCTGAATTGGGTTGCGAAGATACACTCATGGTGAGCTCCGTTTCTTCCATCCGGACTTTGACCGTTGGCTCCGGATTCCCACCGGATCAGCCGCTTGCGCGGGTCGCGGGCTGCCGCGGCCGCCGTTATGAATCCCGGCTCCGCAGGTCACCGCCAGTAAGGAATTGCACCTTCCCTGAAACTTGCTTGACCATGTATACGCCGAGGTGTGGATGATTGACGTAACGTTGCCCACATAGCGAACATGAGGCATCCATGCGCGTAGGTGGCCCCATCCACTACGTTGTGACCGGTTTTCGCGCTGTATACCGGCGCAATCGCCCATTTCGACACGATTTCGTTATACAATTTCGCGTACAGCCACTATGACGTGCATGTCGCACACCGTCCAACAGGAGGTCATGATGATTGATACCGCTCAAGCGTTTGGCGTGGATATCGGCGGATCCGGTATCAAGGCCGCTCCGGTCGACCTGAACAAGGGGGAGTTCGCCGAGCCCAGGCTGAAGATCCTCACCCCGTCCGAGTCCACCCCGCAGGCGATCGGATCGGTGCTGCGCAAGCAGCTCGAACATTTCGAGGTTCCGCAGACGGCTCCGGTCGGCATCTCTTTCCCCGCTCCGGTCAAGCCCGGCCAGAAGCTGAATTGGATCGCCAACCTCGACCAGTCGTGGGTAGGCGTCGACATCACCGAGGCGCTGTCCGAGGAGTGCGGCCGTCCGGTCACGGTCGTCAATGACGCCGATGCCGCCGGCTTGGCGGAACAGCAGTTCGGCGCGGCCAAGGGTCAGGAGGGTCTGGTCGTCGTGACCACGCTCGGTACCGGCATCGGCACGGCGCTGATCTATGACGGCGTGCTCATCCCGAACACCGAGCTCGGCCACATCGAGTTGGAGGGCGGCAAGGGCGACGCCGAGCGCTACGCATCCTCCGCGGTGCGCGAGCGCAAGGAGCTCAGCTACAAGAAGTGGGCCAAGCGTCTGACCAAGTACTACAGCCTGATCGAAAAGTACTTCAGCCCCTCGCTGATTGTCATCGGCGGTGGCGTGAGCCGCAAGAGCGACAACTTCGTGCCGTTCATCGACATCGATACGCCGATCGTCCCCGCGAAGCTGCGCAACGAGGCCGGCATCATCGGTGCCGCCTACTACGCCAGCACCAAGTAGCGCAGAGGGCACAGGCACATACATTCGCACGCCACACCTTGGCCGACCATCGTCCCGGCAATGCAGGACGCATGGTCGCGGTAGGGTAGTGGCGTGCGTTTTTCTTCCCGAGTAGATCTGAGCGAGCCCAATCCCATAGCCGCAGCCGAGACACATTGCCGGCGCGAAGGCATGCCCCTGGGCAAGCTCAACGATTCCAATCCCACACGTCACGGACTTGCACCGGCACTGGTGCCGGGCACGTACACCGCCGACCCGAGAGGCCCGCGGCCCGCACGGGAGGCGCTGGCCTCCTTCCTGACCGAGCTTCACCGGGGCGCCGAAGGTGCCGGCACCGCGCCGGCGGCGGATCCGAATCGCCTCTATCTGCTGAGTTCCACGTCACAGGCGTACTCGTGGCTCATGAAGCTGCTGTGTGACGCGGGCGATGCGGTGCTCGCCCCCAAGCCGGGGTATCCGCTGATCGAATCCATCGCCCGCCTGGAATGCGTCGACACTATCGAATACCAGCTGCGTTTCGACGGGTCATGGTACATCGACGTCGCCGAGTTGCGCGCGCTGCTGGACGGGCCGCAGGGGGCGCGTATACGCGCTTTGGTGCTCATCAACCCCAACAATCCGACCGGGTCCTACGTCAAGGCGGGGGAGCGCGAGCAGCTCGTCGGCCTGTGCCGCGAGCGCGGTGTCGCCATCATCGCCGACGAGGTGTTCTACGATTACGCGCTGGAGCCGTTCCCCGGCAATGCACGGCTCGCCGGCGAGGCGGGGGCGCTGACGTTCGCGTTGGACGGGTTCTCGAAGATGCTCGCCGCGCCCCATGCCAAGGTCGGCTGGATTCAGGTGTCGGGCCCTGAGACGGACGTTCGCGAGGCCATGCGTCGGCTGGATGTCATCGCCGACGACTACCTGCCGATGAGCGACATCATCGCCTCCCGCATCCCGGACCTGTTGAAGGCGGCGAAGGTCCAGACCGACCTCGTGCGCGGCCGGGTGCAGGGCAATCTCAGGACACTGCACCGCATGCTGGAGTCCGACCCGCTCGGCGTCGTCTCCGTGCTGCGGGCCGAGGGCGGCTGGAACGTGCTGCTGCGCGTGCCGGGCGTCATCGACGAGAACGAGCTGGTGCTGCACATGATTGACGCGCATGGCGTCTCCGGCCAGCCCGGCTATTTCTTCGACATGGCCTCGAACGGCTATCTGGCCATATCGCTGCTGCCCGAACCGGACGAATTCGCGCATAACGTGCGCGTCGTGCTGGACTCGGTGGCCGAATTGCTGGGGTGATTGTCGAAGGACGCTCTCAAAACTCGCAGATACAAATTCCGCGTTTTCTGCGTTTTGGCCACTTTCCGCCGTTTTCGCGTAAAAGCGGAAAACGTATCTGCGAGTTTTGAGAGCGTGCTTTCCGCTATCGTGCCACTTTGGACCGAATCAGGTCCTCATAGAACGCGGCCGCGGCGGCAGGTTCCCCGTCGAATACCACCGCGTGGTCGTCGACCACCAGCGCCCGGTCGATCGCGTACTGCGGCCGTGTGATCATGTCCACGTCATGCGTGGCGAAAATGACCTGTTTGTTGTAGCCGAACAGCGCCTTCGCCACGTGGGCCGAGCCGATCTCGTCCAGGCCCTTGGTGGGCTCGTCCGCCACGATCGCTGCGGGGGAGAAGCTCAACGCGCTGGCGATGGCGAGCAGGTGCCGCTGCTCGCTGTTGAGCGAGCTGGCCGACTGCCGAGCCACGGTGCTGAGCCCGAAATGCGCGAACAGGTTGCCGACGATGGCCAGCCGCTCTGATTCGGGCACCTTGTGCTTCTTCAGCGGCTGGTCGATCGCCTCGCGGATGGTCGCCGCACGGTAGTAACTGTCGGGGATCTCCTCGCGGCGGACACGCCCGACGATGTCCTCGATGCGTTTGAGGTCACGCTTGACGGCGGGGCTGAGCGCGGTCTCGCCCGCGGTGATGGAGACGGATCCGCTCGTGGCGGCCAATGCTCCGTCGAGCAGCTTGAGCAGCGTGGTCTTGCCGGCGCCGTTCAGCCCGATGACCGCCACGCGCCTGTCGTCGGGCGTGATCGTCAGCGATGTGGGCAGAAGCCCGACGGAACCGTCCTCATAGGTATGTCCGGCTTGGTCCAGCGTGAAGGTCACCTGCGATGGCAAGGCTTCGTCCTTGCCGAAGAGCGAGTCAAAAAGTCCCATGACTCCTATAGTAGCGGCATCGGCGCATTCGCATCGGCCCGCATCGCGAGAAGGCCCGGCGGTCGTCGGACCTTCTCGTCATGGCCTGCGGGCGATCGTCTTCGCGTCAGGCGAAATAGAAGTCCTTGAAATCGTACTGGTACCTGCGGTACTGCGAGCGGGAGTCCTTGTCCTTGGAGGACTTGGCCGTGCTGATGTCGGCGATGGTGGTCCAGTCGTAGTCGGGCCGGGTCATCGCGTAGCCGAAGTTGTTGTCGAACATGTAGATGTAGTACTGGCCGTCGGGCAGCAGCTGGATGGTGTTGAAGTGGATCCAGTCCCAGCGCCCGGATGCGGTCGGATCGGATTCATCGATGCCGGAGTGGTCGGTGGAAGCCTTGTAATCGGGGAACATCTCGCCGAAGTCGACGAGTTTCGCCGCCATGCTGCCGTTCGCGTCGGTCGAGGTGAACGTGATGGTGTTCTTGACTCCGGGGATGAGGCCCAACACCGTGAACTCATGCTCGGTCTGGTATTGCTCGTCCTGTGCGACGGTCTGGGCGAAGTCGGGGTATCCGTCGGCGTGGACGGTGTAGCTGACCGAGGTGGTCTGGTCGGTGGTGAAATACACGTACAGCGACATCGTGTTCGTGCCGTACGGGTTCGCCGCGATGAAGATGCTGTCGAGAGTGTGCTCTTTGGCGTCGCGCTTCTTGGCGAGGTTGTCGTCGGCCATCTGCTGGTAGTCGGTGGTGTAGATGTTCTCGATGGTGGCGTTGAGCCGTTCGATGCGCTTCTCGTTGATCGACGCGCTCACGGAGTCGTTCGTGAACAGGGACGCGCCGGCCGCCGCCGCGACGACGATGGCGGCGACCCCTTTGCACAGGGTTGAGCGCAGTTTCGATCGGGTGGGTGCCGTTGACGTTGACGATGGCATGTTGGCTCCGGAAGTGGGTGGCAGGTTTCGTGTACAGGTGCCATTACAAGCGGCGAAGCTAGGAGTCACGCCGATGCCGTGGTTGGTTGACGGTAATAATGCGCAGAGGAAACGCTATGTGTTGTCTGGCGATTTCCTGAATCGCATGAATGTCGATTATGGCGGGCGGCTTATACGTGTCGCGGTCCGGTGCCGTCCGCGACACGCCCGCGGGCGTCTACAGCCTGAACCAGGCGACGACCGTGTCGTAGAGGATCGGATTGTTGTTGATCAGCGAGTCGTCGCGGCCCGGGATGAAGCAGGCCAGCACAGCCAGGATGATGGATGCCATCAGCACCGCCACAACCAGTCCGCGGACGCATGCGAGCACCATCGGGTGACGCTTCGTGACGTCTCGCCGAGGCTCGTTGCGTTCCGACGGATCGGGCGCACCGGCCGCGATCGCGTCGCCGCCGGGATGCATGAGATACAGCATCGGCGCCAGCGCGGCGATCGCCATCATCCACCCGAAATCGCAGATGTAGCGCCATCCCAGGCCCGCGGTGTGGCTGTCGAACACCGCCAGCCACACCGCCAGAGCCAGGGAGCACGTGGCGAGCCCCCAATAACCCGACCTGTGCATCCTGCGCCGCAGGAACGGGGCCGCCAGCGCGAGCAGCAGCAGCGGGCATGTCGTGAACAGGCCGCCGGCCATCGGCTCGTAATAGCCCCATTCGCGGAACGCCATGGGCGTCACGCCAATGAAGGGGAACTCCGACGTGAACCGCAACGGCAGGAACAGGTAGGCGCCCACCGACGGCAGGAAATTGGCCGTCGGCTGCACGAACCTGGTCATGTCGGTGACGGTCATCTGGTAGTCATTGCCGAAATCCAGCGGCGACCCGAACCGGGCGACGTTGTAGGCCATCAGCGGCAGCACCACGATCAGGGCGGGGATGATGACGGCGGCCGGCGCTCGCAGGGCCCTTCGCGGGGGCAGGGAGCGGCTTTTCAGCCCCTGCAGCAGCGAGGTGATCTGCGGCCAGAAGATCGGGAAGCACAGCAGCGCGGACAGCGCGAACGTGGGCCGGCATCCGAAATTCGCCGCGATGCATGCCGCGCCGGCGGCGAGATGGCGCAGCGATAGTGGTTGGGCGCCCGCGACCGACCAGCTGCCCACATGGACGTGCTCCCCGCGCCCGGGATGCCGTTCGGGTGTCGCTTTGAGCCACAGCCACAGGCCGAGCGTCGTGAACATCAGAGATGCGGCGAAGGGCACGGAGTAGAAATTCAGGCGGAAATGCAGATAACTGGCGTTCGAGCCGAGCAGGAACATCACGATGACGATGGACGTGGCCGCCACCGATGCGTTCGGGCACAGACGGTGCGTCAGCCGTATCACCAGCAGGCATGCGAAGACGGCGAACAGGAACATCATCAGCAGTATGCACACGGACGTGGGCGGCATCATGCCGCCGGGCGTCCATAGGGACGTTATCGCACGGAACGGCAGGAAGAACAGCACCACGGGCACCACGCCGAAATACGAATACCAGTGGCCGCCATAGAAGGCATAATCCCAGAATATCTGCGTCTTGCCGGATTCGAACAGCTGACCGCGCACCAGGATGTCATGCGGGTTCGCAGCCTGCGCCAGCTCGGGGGAGACCGGCAGATCCAGCCACACGCGGCCGTTCAGCAGCGACTGCGCGACATGGTCGTACTGGTCGAAGTCGTAGGTGTAGCCATGCGGGTTGGGGAACACCAGCGGCCCGGAGACGAGGAATTCGCCGACGATGCGCACCGTGGTATAGATGGCCAGCGGGGCGAGGAATGCCACGAGCGCCCACCGCTGCCGTACGCTCGCGGGATTGAGCCGTATGCGCCACAACGCGGAGCCGGGTCGCCACAGCGCGACCAGTAGCGCCACCGCGGCCATGATCGACACGCGCAGCCAACTGAACTCGAAGGGAACCCGAACGTTAGCTCTGACCGCGGAGAACGGGATACGAGAGCCCACGGGCTCCTCGATCCACAGGCGAACCGAGCTGCCCGGCTTCACCTTAAGGTACAGCGAGCGCGGCGCCGACGTGGAGACGGAGGTGATCTCGCCGGCGCGCGAATCGGTGTCGGCGCGCACGAACACGTTGTTCGCCGCTTTGATGTCACCGCCTTCGGGCGTGTTCGCCGCCTCGATGCGCACGTATGACGACGTGCCGTCCGCGCTCACTTCCATGTACGCCGACGTCGGGTCGGTGACGGTGAGGGTGCCGTCCTCGCCGCGTTTGAGACCGTCTCCCATGACGTTCGTCGCCGCGGCGGAATCGGTGCTGGCACCGAGCGTGGTCCAGAACGGCATGTTGAACGCCACGCATTCGATCACCAGGATCGCCATCAGCGCCACAAGCATGGCTGGCAGTGACCGTCGCATGTGGTCTCGGGAAATGATGGAAGAACGCACTCCATTATTCTATCGGCTTCATGTCGGGTTGGATTGAAAGAATGTGTGCCATGTTCCGAAACGCTTCACACTTCCCGTCAGAAGGCTCTCTTGGAGGGCTGATCTCAGGCCTGTCCGGCGCGTTGCGACAGGTGGGGGACGCCGCCGCGTCCGTACTGGGCGGGCGTGGCGTTCGTATGGGCGAGGACGGGCAGGGACCGTTCGAGGCGGCGGTGCAGGCCGCGGCCGGGTCCGGCAACGACACGGATGCGATGATGGCCGCGCTCTCGAAGCATTCGGTGAGATTGACGCCGCTTATCAAGCGCCGCGTGTTTCCCGACCTGCCCGGTGTCCCGCGCGGTGTGGCGCTGGGATGGGCGCAGTTGACCTCGGGGGAGGGCGCCACCATCTCGATAGGGCTGTTCATCGGGCATGACCGTTTCTCGCAGTTCGCGCTCGCCGACGGGAACGGGCGCGTGTTCGTGACCTCCGACCCGCATGCCGATACGCATGAGATGAAGCCGCGGTTCATGCTCGTCAAGGAGGAGGAGCTGGACGCCGTCGACGGCGCGAGATTCGGTGCGAAGGCGCGGCCGCCGTCTGCGGTGACGGGGGCCTCGACCGGCGAGTCGGCGGGCACGGTCCGCGCGTTTCAGGGCGGCATCGTGGGACGGGACGCCACAGGGCGCATGACATGGCTTGCCTCGTGGCTGAAGACGGGAAACCGGTACACCCTGGAGCAGATGCGCTCCCCGCTGCCCGCCTCGCTGCGGCAGCGTCTGGAGTACCGTGACGCCATCTCCATCGCCTTCCTCGCCGCATACATGCTGCCCGAGATGCGGGGGCTGCTCATCGGGTTCGGATCGGGCAACATCTTCCGTCGCCTCAACCGTGAGGCGCCGATGGGTGCCATACGCCGCAGCATACGCGACACGATGGAGGCTCGCGCGCACGGCATGCGGGCGTCCGGTCTGGAGGATCATTTCGCCGACCTGATGCAAGAGGCCGGCGCCCTCGACCATGCGTCCGGCCTGGAGGCGGTGCACGGGGCCGAACCGCTGCACCTGTATACGTCCAGTTACTCCGGCGGGTATTTCTTCGCGTGGGACTCCGGACTGGAGTTCCGCGCCGCGCTGCGCTCGCTGAGAATCGAGGGCAATCTCAACCGTTTCGCCGCAGTGAGCGCGTGGATCGAACGATCCGCCCGCAACGGCGGCGTGACCGAGGACACGGTCACGCGCGCGCAGGCCGCGCAGATCGATCTTGCGCTGCTGGACGATCCGGCGCTGATGGCGCTGCCTTGGGAAGGGAACCCCGCGATATCCGGAATCGATTTCCCCCACGACGACGGCGTGGCGGCGATACGACACGTGTGGCGGTACGCGGGCGAGACCGCTGACCGGATGCTTCAAGACAATCCGAATCCCGCGGGCGGGCGGCTCGGTTCCGACCCAGGGGCGTCAGAATGGGTGTACCGTCAGGCGGTGTCCCGGCTGCTGCGCCAGCTGAGGCTCCCGTATCGCTTCGACATGGAATTCCGCAGCAATCTCGAACAGGGGACGACCGCGGTGGCGTTCACCACGGCGGGCCCCTCCATGATGCCGGAAAGCCGCTATGACGAGCGCACCCACGATTGGGTCTCGTTCTCGCAGGGGGAACGGGCCGCCATGAGCGCCGCGTACAATCTCCGCGTCGGGCTCATCATCGCGGCACTGTGCTTCGGCGCGAGCGAACGGGTCGATCAGGTGTGCGTGCGCATCGATTCCATCGGTCTGGAAGAGGCGGTCGCCGAGCAGGACAGCGCGATCTCCGATCTGATGAGCGCCGCGCTGCGATCGTTCGAGCGCCTACACACGGGCGATGCCGGCGCGTCCAAGGCCGATCCGAAGGACGGCGACCATCACGGCGATCCTTCGCATACGCCTTCCGCGGAGCCGGCGCCTGATGCCCGCACCCCGCAGGCGGATGCCAGAGGCGCCCAGGATGCGAAGACGGATTCCGCCGGTGAGTCCGTTTCTGCGACCGTCGGGGATGATGATCTGCAGTCGTTGGAGAGCTTCGCCGACATGATGAAGGACATCAATTTCGAAGACTTCGTACGGGACTCCCCGCAGGAAGTCCAGGACTCCGACTCCGGCGATACGGGTCAGGCGGATGACGCCGGAGCGGCCCCCGGCGGCGAAGGCAACGAAGAAGGCGACACCGACCCCATGGATGCGCTCCGCCGCAGCCCCACCGTTCGAAACCTCGTCACCGTAACGTTTACCAGGCAGGAGTTGCTGCAGCGGCTGCGCGAAGACGCGTTGCGGCCCCCCGCCGACACCTATCGCCTGTTCGGCGCGGTGATGGACATCGACGAGCAGGGCGGACTCGCCTCCATCAGCGCCGAATTCGACCTGCGCGACGCGAGGTTCTCCCCGACGGGCTCCCAGGAGGAGCCGGAACTGTCGGACAAGGTCTTCCCGGCGACTGTCGCCGGCATCCTCGGCACGGACAACGCCGAGGGCCTGTCCATCCAGCGGGCGGACCTGCTGCAGCGCTGCGTCGACGAATTCCACCGGCTCGCCGCCGACGGGACCCTGGCGTCGGTCTCCAAGGCGCAGCATGCGATGCATGTCATCGACCGCGTCGCCGATCCGGAGCTGTCCGAATTGTCGTCACGCGTCACCAGTGCGCTCATCGACGGTACCGACACACCGGACTTCACCTTCCAGCTGGCGGACGAACTCGACCGGGAACGCACGCGGGCCCGCGACCTGCTGTTCTCCGGTCAGGACGATCAGGCCGTGACCGTCGCCGAAGCGGCCATCGAACGTGTGGAATCGGCTTATGCCGACAATCCGGGCGTGCCACGGTATTTCAACTCGTATGCCGAGCGCGTCGTCTACAACCGCCTGTTCGCCACGGACGGCGAACGCACGGTGCTGATCCCCGACAACCTGTTCTACGCGCACACCGAGCTGGCGGACCTGCTGTCTCAGCTCAAGGGCGCGAAGGCCGCGCTGCCGCACCTTAACGCGATGGTGGCGTATGCTCCCGCTTACCCGTTCTCGCACATGAAGCTCGCAGTGCAGCTCGCCCGCAACGAGGATTGGGATTCCGCGCGCGCGGCATGCCTGAACGCGCTGCGCGTGGCGCTCGACCGTGATGACGCCGCATTCGCCTACTACCGGCTGGCATACGCGGAATGGATGCGCGACCGTTTCGATATCGCCGCCGCGGCCTACATCATGAGCGAGCACATCGCACCGGGGCAGATCGGGGCGCTTGACGGCGAGCTGAGGGAACTGCTCGCACGCGCCGAATCCCAATGCATAGCGGTGCCTACCGACGTGGAGTCGGCAGCCGGCGTGCTGCGCATGCACGATCTGCCGGTGTGGCCCCACACCCAGGTCGCCGCGATCGTGCGCGACGCCGCCCGCGTGTGCGTGGACGAGGGCATGTTCGTTCCCGCACGGACGCTGTCGATGGCGGCCGCCCGTATGAACGACGGCGACAACGGCGGTGTCGACATGGTGCAGTCCCAGTTCCTGAGATCGCTCAACTCCTGATGCCGTGGCGCGGGCGTCGCCGAGGCGGGTTCATGTTTTCGATTACAATCGAATCCAGATAAATTCGCACATACGAAGGGGAAGTGATGGCTCGCGCAGCGGTTTCGCAATCATCCGGCGACCAGTTGGCTTGGGATTTAGACGATCCGGACGCTGGGGAGGCTTCGGCGCCGGTCGAGAACGAAGGCACCGCCCGGTTCGCGCCCGGCTCATCCCAGTGGGTCGCCGCGCTGCAGTCCACGGACGCTGATGCGGCCCGGCTGGATCGGCTGGATGTGTCCTCGCTGTCGAACGAGGTTGCAGCCCGCCTGTGGGCACGCGTCGCGGCGTGGGTCGAGGCCGACCAGATCGCCTATTACATCGATGACGCGCCGGTCTCGTCCGACGCGGCCTACGATGCGCGCTTGCGTTGCCTGCAACGACTGGAGGCGGAGTTCCCGTCGTTGGATTCACCGCAATCTCCCACGCACCGGGTCGGCGGCACGTTCTCCAATGATTTCGCTTCGGTGCGGCATCCGTCGCGCATGATGAGCCTTGACGACGTGTTCTCGATCGAGGAGCTGCGCGATTGGTACGATTCGGTGCTGCGCGATTTGGACTGGCCTGAGGGCAAGCCGTTGCCGATGACCTGCGAGGTGAAGATAGACGGCCTGGCATTGAATCTGATATACCGCAACGGTGTGCTGGAACAGGGGTTGACGCGTGGCGACGGCGTCACCGGTGAGGACATCACGCTCAATGTGCGCACGATTGGCTCCATTCCCGCCAATCTCGGCGGGCCGGCCGCGGATATCCCCGAGTTCGTGGAGATCCGCGGCGAGGTGTTCATGCGTTGGGACGATTTCAAGGCGCTCAACGGTGAACAGGAGGATGCCGGGCGCCCTCCGTTCGCCAACCCGCGCAATGCGGCGGCCGGATCGCTCAGGCAGAAGGATCCGCGCATCACCGCCACAAGGCGGCTGAGCTTTTACGCGCATGGCATCGGTACGCTGCGCTGGGGCTCGGGGCGGCCCGCCGGCTCGCATGACGTCGTCGCTGACCAGTCCGAGGCGTACACGCTGTACTCCAAGTGGGGAGTGCCGGTGTCGCCGCACAACCGTGAGGTCACGTCGTTCGCGCAGATCCTCGACATGATCGACTATTACGGCGAGCACCGCGGCGACATCGAGCACGCGCTCGACGGCATCGTCGTCAAGGTCGACGATCTCGGCCTGCAGAGGTCGCTGGGCGCGACCTCGCGGGCGCCGCGTTGGGCCATCGCCTACAAGTACCCGCCCGAGGAGGTCAACACCGAACTGCTGGACATCACCGTGCAGGTCGGACGTACCGGGCGCGTCACGCCTGTCGCCGTGCTCAAGCCCGTGTATGTAGCGGGGTCCACGGTGTCTCGCACGACATTGCACAATCCGTTCGAGGTCAAGCGCAAGGGGGTGCTGATCGGCGACACGGTGGTGGTGCGCAAGGCCGGCGACGTGATTCCCGAACTGGTCGGGCCGGTCGTGGAACGCCGCAAGGGGCGTGAAGACGACCTGCGCGAATTCGTCATGCCGGATCGTTGCCCGTCCTGCGGATCGAAGCTCGCACCGGCCAAGGAAGGAGACAAGGACATTCGCTGCCCGAACGTGGAATCCTGCCCCGCCCAGCTGACCGAGCGCATCATCAACCTGGCTTCGCGCAAGGCGTTCGACATCGAGCATCTGGGCGACCAGTCGGCCATCGCGCTGACCAACCCGGAGGAGAACCGGCCGGATTCGCCGGATACGTTCGCTCCGAACATCGCCGAGATTCTCGTCAAGCCCGGCGAGGAGCCGGAGCCGTACGAGCCCGTGGAGGGACTGCGGCTGCCGGAACGGCAGAAGCCAGTGCTGTCGAGCGAAGCGGGGTTGTTCACACTGGACGCCGCGGCGCTCAGGGATGTGCGCGTGTGGCGCGAGGCCGCGATCATCGAGATCCATGAGACGGTCACGGCCGACGGCAAGACCAAGCGCACTCGCAAACGCATCGGTGGCTCGGGCCTATGGCATCAGGTCCCGGCGTTCTGGACCGCGCCCACGCCGGCGAAGAAGCTTTCCGCGCGACGGCAGGCTGCGGCCGGTGCGCCGGCCGACGCTGCGGCTGAGCCGTATCCGGGATATGACGTGCCGGCCGATGCGGTGGTCGTGCGCGTCGATCGGAAGACCACGCGCAACGGCACGGTCGACGTCCCCGTGTACGTCCGCCCCGGCGAGAACACGCGCAAGATGTTCGACGAGATGGACAAGGCCCGGCACGCCGACCTGTGGCGGGTGCTGGTCGCCTTGTCGATACGTCGTCTCGGCCCGCCCACGGCCCGTCTGATCGCCTCCGCCTTCGGCTCGCTGGAGGCCATCGAGCAGGCGGGCGTGGATGAGCTGTCGGCCATTGACGGCATCGGCCCGGAAATCGCCGAATCGGTGGTCAATTGGTTCGCCGCCGCCCGTGAGCCGAGGGATTGGCGGGGCGAGACGCTGCGCGCCTGGCAGGCGGCCGGCGTCGGGGTCGCCGCCGCCGAGACCAGCACGCTGCCGCAGACGCTTGCCGGAAAGACCGTCGTCGTGACTGGTTCTCTGGAGGGATTCTCGCGTGATTCCGCCAAGGAGGCCATCATCGAGCGCGGCGGCAAGGCTGCCGGCTCGGTCAGCAAGAAAACCGATTGGGTCGTCGTCGGCGAAAACGCCGGCTCCAAGGCCGCCAAGGCCGAAGAACTCGGCATCCCCATGCTTGACGAAGCCCAATTCCGCACCCTCTTGGAAACCGGCGCCGTGCAATAGACTGCCGCCCCCCCCGCTGACGGAGGGCTGTCGCGGAGCGACTGGGGTGGTCCATGCCTATAAACCCGCCCCTCAGTCTCGCTTCGCGAGTCAGCTCCCGCCGGCGGGAGCAAGTACCCGCCCCGCGCTTTGCGGCCCATTTCACAGGGTGGATTTCACGCCGCCTCTGGCACGCCGTCGATTCACACGCTAGTCTGGTACGCGGCAATAAGGAGGATAGGATACATGACAGACGCACGCCACATCGAGGCGCAGATCTACGAACGGCTCAGCAAAGTCATCGACCCGGAGCTCGGCCGCTCCATCACCGATCTGGGGATGATCGCCGCAATCAACGCGGTGGGCGTCACCTCCCAGGGCGACGGCGACGTGCCGTCATATGACGTGACCGTGCATGTGGAACTTACGGTCGAGGGCTGTCCGCTGTCACAGACCATCACCAATCAGATCAACGGCGCAATCGTCTCATATCCCGACGCGAAGCTCACCCCGCACATCGAGGTCTCATCCATGAGCCATGACAAGCTCGCCGACCTGGTGGCGGGTCTCAAGGCGGAGCGCAAGCAGAATCCGTTCAACAAACCGGGCGTCAAGACGCGCATCTTCGCGATCGCCTCCGGCAAGGGCGGCGTCGGCAAATCATCGGTGAGCGCCAATCTGGCGGCGACCTTCGCGGCGCTCGGGTACGACACCGCGGCCATCGACGCGGACATCTACGGTTTTTCGCTGCCGAAGCTGTTCGGCGTGCACACGCAGCCGACGAACCTCAACGGCATGCTGATGCCGGTGACTGCATGGGGTGTCAAGCTGATTTCGATTGGCATGTTCGCCGGTGCCGACCGTGCGATTCTGTGGCGCGGGCCTCGTCTGCAGCGTTCGCTGGAACAGTTCCTGTCGGACGTGTGGTGGGGGGATCCGGACGTGCTGCTGCTCGACCTTGCCCCGGGCACCGGCGACATGGCGATTTCAGTGGCTCAGGCGTTGCCGAACGCGGAACTCGTCGTCGTCACCACTCCGCAGCCGTCGGCTTCGGATGTGGCGGTGCGCTCCGGTCTGGTCGCATTGCAGGTGCCGATGAAAGTACGCGGCGTGGTCGAGAACATGAGCTGGTATGAGCATAAGGGCGAGCGACTGGAGATCTTCGGCGCGGGCGGCGGTCGGCGTGTGTCCGATCAACTGACCGAGACGCTTGGCTATGACGTGCCTCTACTCGCCCAGCTGCCGCTCGACCCCGATTTGCGCGAGGTGGGCGAGTCCGGCCGTCCGGCGGTTCTGAACGAGGACGGCGCACTGCGCTCGGATGCCCTGGGGCGCACGTTCCGGGAGCTTGCCGAAGGTCTTCTTCACAGCGAATGATTCTCAATAAGAAAGGTGCGAGGATTGCGCACAAATACGCACAGTCGCACATTCCTGGGAGTGGCGGAATAGAGCCGTTTCTGTATATTTCATGTGCGTTTGGCCGGCAGTCGGACTCGCACCTTTCTTATTGAGAACCGTTCGCTGCGAGCCAGTAGTGCAAATGACGCTGCCGGTTGACGATGTCCCTGACCATCTCGATGAAGGCCCGCCTTGATTCCTCCGTCCGCAGGTCATCCGCGGTGACCATGATGATGGTCCAGCCATTGTGCTGCAGCTCGTTGAACCGCGCGGCGTCCTTGCGCATCTGCTCGGGGTTCGCGTGATATGCGCCCTGATATTCGAATCCCACCTTGCAGTCGGGGTAGGCCATATCGATCAATCTGGTTCCGTGCCTAAGCCTCACTCGGTAATTCGCATACGGCCTGCCGAGCCCCGAATCCAAGAGAATGCCGAACAGAGGTGTTTCGGGTGGTGAATCCGTGTCCTCGACGATGTACGGGAGCGCCTCCTCGCATTTTCTCTTCCCCGCGAAACGGGGGCTCGCGTCGAGGTATGCGGCGAAGTCGTCTTTCCCGGCCTTCTTCCTGCGTTCCTCGCGGCTGGCAAACGCCGAGGCTATCGTCGCCAGGGCTTCCGTATCGCAGTAGGTTGCCATCTGCGCCCATGCCATGGCGGGGGAGGCCATCCAGAACCGTTCATATTCGTATTTGCAGTATTCCTCCTTTCCGGAGAACACATGGAATGTGACTCCGGCGATGTGATTGCGATCCTGTGCGCGAGGCACGCTGACATGGACGCGATTCGACGCCAGATCGGTCTTCGGCACGGGAGCTCCCCAGTATCGTATGGCGTTGATATATCCGACCCTGAGCGGTCTCTTGGTGCGCATGGCGGCTTCATTGCAGCGTTTGCGTTCGTTCCGCCGCCCGTTGACTATATCCGTGTTCATGAATCCCATGGGGCAACGGTATGGAATGGAATGTGCCGATGGCAAGCGATTTCGGGGTATGTGGTCGAAGGCTAGGCATTTTTGGCATGTCTTCGGCGTGTTATCCACATTCCATGTATCAGCGAACGGTTCTCATTAAGAAAGGTGCGAGTCGGTTTTGCGGGCAAACGAACATGAAATTGATGGGAACGGCGTTATTCCGCCGATATGAGAAATGTGCGATTGTGCGTATCTGTGCGCAATCCTCGCACCTTTCTTGATGAGAATGATTCGCTGATACATCGGGGGGGGGGGGGAGAGAGGAAGAGATAATGAAAGAGCCCCTCGGCACTCGCCAAGGGGCTCTTTCATGAGCATCTATCAGATGTGGAAGTACAGCTCGTACTCCAGCGGGGTCGGGGCCAGGCGAGCCTGGTCGATTTCGCCGCGCTTGAGGTCAAGCCAGGTCTCGATCAGATCGTCGGTGAACACGTCGCCGGCGGTCAGGAAGTCGTGGTCCTCTTCCAGGGCGTTCAGGGCCGCGTCGAGGGAGCCCGGCACCTGCTTGATGTTGGCGTGCTCTTCGGGCGGCAGCTCGTAGAGATCCTTGTCGACCGGCTCCGGGGGCTCGATGTGGTTCAGGATACCGTCGAGGCCTGCCATCATCTGGGCGGAGAAGGCGAGGAACGGGTTGCAGGACGGATCCGGTGCACGGAACTCGATGCGCTTGGAAGCGGGGGAGGTTCCGGCCAGCGGGATACGGATGGCGGCGGAACGGTTACGGGCGGAGTAGACCAGCGAAACCGGAGCTTCGAAGCCCGGCACCAGACGGTGGTAAGAGTTCAGCGACGGGTTCGTGAACGCGACCACTGCGGAGGAGTGCTTGATCAGACCGCCGATGTACCAGCGGGCGATGTTGGACAGGCCGCCGTAGCCCTGCTCGTCGTAGAACAGCGGCTTGCCGTCCTTCCACAGGGACTGGTGGCAGTGCATGCCGGTACCGTTGTCGCCTGCGATCGGCTTGGGCATGAAGGTCACGGCCTTGCCGGCGAGCGCTGCGGTCTCGTGGACGACGTACTTGTACTTCATCAGGTCGTCGCCAGCGTGCTGCAGGGTGTTGAAGCGGTAGTTGATCTCCTGCTGGCCGGCGCCGGCCACCTCGTGGTGGGAGCGCTCCAGCTGCAGGCCGACCTTCTGCAGGTTGGCGACCATGTCGTCGCGCAGGTCCTGATAGTGGTCGCACGGCGGAACCGGGAAGTAGCCCTTCTTGACGCGGTTCTTGAATCCGATGTTCGGGGTGCCGTCCTCTTCGGTGTCGACGCCGGAGTTCCACGGAGCCTCAATGGTGTCGACCTCGTAGAAGGAGCGCTGCATGGAGTTCTCGTAGCGCACCTTGTCGAAGATGAAGAACTCGGCTTCGGGAGCGAAGGAAGCGGTGTCGGCGATGCCGGTGGACTTCAGGTAGGCTTCGGCCTTGCCGGCGACCTGGCGCGGGTCGCGGGAGTACGGCTCGTCGGTCAGCGGGTCGACGATGGAGAAGGCCACGTCGAGGGTCTTATGCTTGCGGAACGGGTCGACGAAGGCGGTCGTGACATCCGGGATCAGCTTCATGTCGGACTCGTTGATGGCCTGGAAACCCTGCACGGACGAACCATCGAACGGCATGCCGTCGGTGAAGGCGTTGTCAATGAATTCGCTGGCCGGGACGGTGAAGTGCTGCTGAACGCCGATCAGATCGGTGAAACGCACGGAGACGTACTCGATGCCTTCCTTGTTGATCAGTGCTTCGACCTCTTCAGGCGTGTGGGCGAAAATCTTATTCTCTGCCACAATCGCTCCTTTGTTCTTGAGAACTTGTTTGAGAACTTACAATCGACAAGTCTAGAAATGTGAGTTTCACGCGCTCGTCAATTGGGTTACGATTATGTTTCGAGATGGGCAACAGGCGGTGTAATCCGCTCTTTTCCAATGTTTTGGGATTTATGAAATTCGTCGCGTCTCAGTGTCGCGTTTCAAGTAGTGGACGGTCTGACGGTTGTCGGTCGGGACTCGGCCGGATATGGGAAAGCCCCCGCGGCGATGTCCCGCGGGGGCTTTCCCGATGTATGAATGATGCCGGTTCGGCGTGAGGTTGCCCGCCGAAGATCAGCGGCCTCGCATCGCGCGGCGGCTGACGTGCTGCATGCGCGTGGGATCGATGCCCTTGGGGATGCCCATGCCGTTCTTGGTCTGCAGTGTGCGCAGACGGGCGTTCAGTTTCTCCAGCTCGGCCTTGGTGAGGATGAAACGCTCGCGCGGGTGGATCTTCGCCAGGAGAGCGTTCTTGTGGTGTGTCGGGCGGTACGCCTTGCGGCGGATGATGTTGCTGCGCAGCTTCTTCAGCGGCACCTGACCCTGGCCGTTGCCGACCATCACACGGTACACGGGGATCTGCGAGCCGGCGGTGACGCTCTTGATGGACTGCTCCTGACGGTCCATCGCGCGCTTGACGCGATCGTAATCGCCTTCACCGAGCAGGTAGATGCCGTTGTATCCGGTGCCGCGCCAAATGGCGTCCTTGGTGCGCGGATCCACCCACACCGGCTGCTCGGGGAAGTTGAAGCCGGCCTTGTTGATGTTGCGCAGCACGCTGATGGCCGCGCCGGTCTTGCCGTCGAGCTGCTTGTATCCGACCATGTCGGCGCGGCGGGTGAGCACGATGGTCGCCAGCAGCATGCCGAGCATGATGGCGATGAGCATGAAGAACACCCACGTCAGCACCGTCCAACGGAATATGATGCCGAGGATGACGAACACGATCACGGGCACGAGGAACGCGCCGGCGATCAGCGCCGGAAGCATCTTGTCTTCCTTGTGCGTGTACTTGAAGATCGTTATGATCTGTTTGATCGTGCCCTGCTTCTTGGGCTTCTTCTGCTTGGTCTTCTCGTCCTTGCCTGCCATCAACTTCCTCGCTTGGTCTAGGGTGAACACACTGAGCGACAAGTTTACCAGCAGATGTGCCCTTCTGCCGACCATGAGCCGCCGCGTCGCTCGTTCGCGGTGTCTTTATCGGGTGTGCAGCGGCCGGTCGTCGGCTTTGAGCAGCGTCTCGCCCAGCGTCTCGCTGAAGGTGGGATGGGGATGAATGAGACGCGCGGCGTCGGAAAGCGGGGTGTGGTTGCCGACGAGCTGTTCCGCTTCCGCGATGATGTCGGATGCGACGGGCGCGACCATGTGCGCGCCGAGCACGACCCTGACGCCGGGCTGTTGCGCGCGGATGCCGCTGACGAGCGACAGAGATCCGCCGGAGCCGCTCATCATCATGCGGGCGTTGGACATCATCGGGTACACGGTCTCCTTGATATCGGAGAGGTCGTTGCGCTGTTTCGCGTCGGTCGCGGTCAGTCCGACGCTGGCGGCCTCGGGGTTCGAGAACACGATCTGCGGGATGGTGTCCTCATCGAGCGGCTTTGGATCGAGTCCGGCGATGGATTCCGCGGCGATGATGCCCTGCTCGAACGCGCGGTGAGCGAGCGCGTGCCCTTCGGTGATGTCGCCGACGGCCCATATGCCTGCGACCGGCGTACGGCCGTATCCGTCGGTCGTGATGAATCCATGGTCGTCGACGGTCACGCCGGCGTCACGTATCCAACCGTCGGAGGTCAGCGGATCCCGCCCGATCGCGACGAGCACGAATTCGCCTTCGGCGATGTGCTCGGTGGAGCCGCCGTCCTTGGCGCTGGTGTAGTGCACGAGGGCTCCCATGTTGACGCCGGTGTCGATGTGGGTCACCGTCGAGCGGTCGATGACGTCGATGCCGTGTCGTTTGAGCTCACGCGTCAGGGTCACGCCGGCGCGGCGATCCCATCCAGAGAGCACACGGTCCTTGCGGATAAGCATCGTGACCTTGCATCCGGCGGCGTTCCACATGGAGGCGAATTCGGCGGCGATCGCGCCCGCGCCGATGATGACCGCGTTATGCGGCATCGCCATCGACATCGCCCGCGTCGAATCGATGATCGCGCCACGGAACGTCTCGCCGGGCAGCTGCCGCGGGGCGGATCCCATGGCGAGCACCACGTCCTGAGCGGTGATGTCGTAGGACGGGCCGATGTCTTCCGGCACGTCCGAGCGCACGGACCGTTGCACGTCCTGCCCGTCAGCAGGTGCGGCGATGTGCACGGTGATGGGACGTGCCGCGCCGGTGATCGAGGCGACGCCCCGGAACACGGTGACGCCCCGATGGGCGAGCAGACCTGCCAGCCCTTGCGTCATCGTGTCGACGATGCGCTTCTTGTAATCGTGCAGCGTCCCGTAGTCGATGCTGTTGATGGTGGCGGAGATGCCCAGTTCGCCGGCGTACCGGATGGAGTCGATTGCGTGGGTGGCGCTGATCAGCGCCTTCGACGGGATGCACCCGCGGTTGAGGCAGGTTCCGCCGAGCGTTGCGTCGCGTTCGATCATGGCCACGCGTTTGCCGAGCTCGGCCGCCCGCAATGCTGTGGAATATCCGCCGGGTCCACCGCCGATTATCGCGATGTCAAAAGCTTCACTCATGTTCGACTCCTTTGTGCTCGTACCAAAACCATCCCCATCGTAATACCTTACGCCAAATCGCCCCCGCCGGCGGGCTGGGCTGTGGAGCAAATAGCAGGGCTGTTCGTAGGCCAAGAGCGAGCAAGGTGGGTGCTGTCTTGCCCTCGCTGGCGGCGGGGCTGCCGAGCGCAGCGAGACTGGGGTGGTTTCACGCAGCCTAGGGCATAAAAAAACGGCGCTCCCACTATCGGGAGCGCCGTCAGGAAAGCAGCAGGGAGGCTGTCACTTCGGCCAGTTGCCGTGCTTGGGGCTGCGCGGTTTGGGCAGACGCCAGCGGCGCACCTGAATCGCGCGGCTCCAGGCATACGATGCGGAGCGCGAGCCCTTGGCAACGGATGCCTCGCCATACTTCTCGATGAGCTTCTTCTTCAGCTTGCGCCACATGACAGCCACGTCGATGATCACGGCAATCAGGTACACGTACAGCAGAATCATCATCGGGACCGACAGCTGCGGCGCGATGGTGGTGACGAGAATCGAGCCGAGCAGCATGACGAACGCAACCGGGATGAAGAACTCGCCGAGGTTGCGGCGCGCGTCGACGTAGTCGCGGATGTACACGCGCCACGGCAACCGTTCGGCCTTCGGCATGCGGTTGATGTCGCCGGTGCGCATCGCCTCGTACTCTTCGTCCTCGCGCTTGCGGATCCGCTCCTTCGCGGCCTTGGCGCTGGCCTTGCGGTCCGGCGGCACCAGAGGACGCAGGTTACGCGCCTGCGCCTGCTTCATCTTGGGGGTCGGACGGCCTTTCCCGACGGTCTTGGCGGGCGATTCCTCTTCGACCGGCTCCTGGGCCTTGTCCTTCTTGAAAGGGTTCCATGTCATAATCCGTCAGAATACGTCCACGCCTCGACGCTGGAAAGCCGGACGAACCGGTTACAATGGCAGCTGATATGACCATCTGTTCCCGGCCGGCCGGTTCGTGCCGGCGGGATGGATGATGACGAACGCAACAGTAAGGAGCATCATGACCGCAGTGTTTTCCGACGAGCTGCGCGCGCGGGTCGAAGCCGATTTCGGCCGCGTCGTCGATCTGCTGGGCCGTAAGGTCGCGCTGAAGTCGATTTCCGCCGAGGGCATCACCGCCGAGCATATGAAGCGGTCCGCCGAATTCGTGGCGGACGAGCTGCGCCAGGTCGGCATCGACGCGAAGGTCGTCCAATCGCGCAACCCGGATGGCACGCCCGGTGCATGGGAGGTCATCGGCTCGAAGATCGTCGACCCGCAGGCCCCCACCGTGCTGCTGTACGCGCACCACGACGTGCAGCCTGTGCCGGATCCGTCCGCATGGGACACTGACCCGTTCGTCGCCACCGAGGTCGGCACGCGCCTGTACGGCCGCGGCTCGGCGGATGACGGCGGCGGCATAGCGATTCACTCGGGCGCGATGAAGGCGCTCGGCGACGATCTCAAGGTCAACATCAAGGTGTTCGTCGAGGGCGAGGAGGAGATGGGCTCGCCGAGCTTCATCCCGTTCATCGAGGATCATCGCGACGAGTTCGCGTCCGACGTGATCGTCGTGGCCGACTCGGGCAACTGGTCCGCCGAGATTCCGTCGCTGACCACGTCGCTGCGCGGCAACACCTGTGTGGACGTGAACGTCAAGGTGCTGCACCATCCGGTGCACTCCGGCCAGTACGGCGGCCCCATCCTCGATGCGAACACGCTCGCCGCGATGCTCATCGCCTCGATGTACGACGCCAACGGCGACCTTGCTGTGCCGGGCGTGGCCGCGCAGGAGCCGGTCGGTGGCCTGCAGCGCGACCTTGACGAGGCCACCGTGCGCGAGGACGCCGGCATCGTCGACTCCTATCGTCTCGCCGGCACCGGTTCGCTCGCTTCCAGGCTGTGGACCAAGCCGAGCGTGACCGTGATCGGCTTCGACGCGCATCCGGTCGAGGGCTCATTCAACGTGGTCAGCCCCGAGACCACGTTCCGCCTGTCCCTGCGCACCGCGCCGAGCCAGCACCCGCAGGAGGCGCAGGACGCGCTTGCCGCGTTCCTGCAGGCACACGCCCCGTTCGGCGCCGAGGTGAAGGTCACCAAGTTGGAGAACGGCATGGGCTGGGCGATGGACCCGAACGCGGTCGCCACCAAGGATGCACTCGCGGCCATGGAGGAGGCGTTCGGCGTGGCGCCGATCAACAAGGGCGAGGGTGGCTCGATCCCGTTCATCCCTGAGCTGCAGCGCATCTTCCCGTCCGCGCAGGTGCTCGTCACCGGCCCGGAGGATCCGAAGGCCAACGCACACAGCCCCAACGAGTCGATCTCGCTGCCCGGCTTGAAGAACAACATCCTCACGGAGGCCCTGCTGCTCGCCAAGCTCGGCGAGTAAGGCCGGCGGCTGCCCCCGCTTCCCCGGGAACAGGTTGGGTGGCATACCCGAAACGGGTATGCCACCGGTGTGCTGCGACGATGCCAGAGTCGCCATCGTCGACAATGACGAGCGCGCCTTGGAGTCTGTAGTCTCGCTGTTTGCTGATCGCCTACCTCAAACGATGTTATCTGGTCGACGACTGAGGGGTTGAGAGCAATCAAATCATGCAAGGAGCATGAGCTCAAGCCGGATCTGCTGCTTCTTGATATGTCATCGGAAGGCATCCAGGGGCCTTCGGTATGTCGTGGCATCCGTAGATTCGATGGGCGAATCATGATTCTCGCCATGACCAGCTTCAGCATCAATTACTATACCTCTGCCGTCAAACTGTCGGGAGCACAGGGCATCGTCAGCAAGAACGATGAGGACGACTTGTTGAAGGCGATATGCCGGGTGCTGTTGGGTAATCCAAGCCATCAATGACTTCACCTATCTGGATCTCAAGACTGCCGCGGTGGAGACGTTGTGGTGAGTGATGCCGCCGCGCGGACGTACCCGTTTCGGGTATTGCGACGGCGTGTCGGTCGTAAAGTGATGGGCGGGTCTGTTATATATGGACTTCATAGCATCATATGAGGGGTGAACGGGATCATCGAACCAAAGGCGGTCGAGGATGAAAAAACGGCGTAATCGCGGCAAAAACGGCAAAACAGTCGGCAATGGCAGCATCTCCAAGACCCGCAATAGCGGACGTATATCTGTGATATGGCTGCTGCTGGCCGTGGTGGTCGCGGTGTCGCTGACGGTCGGGGCATGCGCTTTGTGGCTGCCCGACCGGGCACCCGCACTGCTCGGTTCCGCCAAGGAGATCACGAGCGCGCCGGCCGGAGTGCAGGAGTACACGGGAGCCACCCAGGTCACCATGATTCCCACGGTCTCTCAGACGCGCGAACTGGTCGGCAACGCCTCCGGCACAGTGACGGAGGACATGTCATCGCAGGGATTGACCTCTGGCAAGACCGCGATGAAGGTCAACGGAGTCTCGGTGGTGGCACTGGCGACAGCCACGCCGATGTACCGCGACCTCGCCACCGGGGACAAAGGCGACGACGTGCTCGCACTCAACAACGAACTCGCACGCCTCGGACTGCCGGCCTCGGCGAAATCCACCACATATACATGGAACACGTCTCAAGGAGTGAAGCAGCTCATGAGCGCCGCCGGCAACACGTCGGACGGTTCATTGCCGCTGACCGACGTGCTGTGGATACCTGCCGCGAGCGTGCGGGTCGGCGAATGGGCCGGCACTGTCGGGGCGACCGTGGCCGGGGGAAGCGTCGTTGGGAAGGTGCCCGGCAGTGTCACGAAATTCTCCATCCAGAACGGGCAGCCGTCGGAACTCGACCGGACGGTCACCCTGATCGGGCAGACCGCCACGCTGAAAGCCGGCACCACCGAAGTGGATGACGCCGAGTTCTGCGCCAGAGTCGCCGCCACACAGGAATTCCAGTCACTCACCAGCGACATGCTCGCCACAGGTCTGGAAGCCAGCGTGCAGCTTGTGAATCCGGTGCAGGCGCTGCGCGTGCCGGCCGCGTCGGTGATCGGCGTCAACGGCAGCAAGGGGTGCATCGTCTCGGGTGGCAGGACCATCAAGGTGTCAATTGTCGGATCCGAGCTCGGGGCGAGTCTCGTCGAGCCCCAAGGCGCCGATGCCGCGGCTATCACCTCGGTTGAGATAGGCAGTGGTTTGACCGGCGAAAGCTGCCGATGATGACGGGGGAAGATGTATACGCCGGTGCCGGAGTCGGTGCCGCGCCGCAGCCGGAGCGATCGGTGAGCGTGCATGATTTGGCGCATAGGTTCCCCGGAACGGACGTGTTGTTCGAACATCTGGATTTCACAGCGATACCCGGCCAGACCGTGGCGATATGCGGGCCATCCGGATGCGGCAAGTCGACGCTGCTGTCGATTCTTGCCGGATGGGAGAAGCCGTACCATGGCACGGTGGAACGCAAGAACGTGGAACGTGTAGGCTGGGTGTTTCAGAACCCGTACGGCGTGCCCGGGCGAACGGCTCTGGATCATGTCGTGTTCCCGCTGCTGGCCAAGGGGCTGCGCCGGCGCGAAGCGGAGCCGCAGGCGTTGGAGGCCATGGGGCTGTTCGACTTGGAGTATGCGGCCGACCGGCGGTTCAGCGAACTGTCGGGCGGCGAGGCGCAGCGGCTCATGCTGGCCCGTGCAGTATGCTCCAGACCTGACATGCTGCTCGTGGACGAGCCGACTGCACAATTGGATACGCGCACCGCGCACTCGGTGAGCCACGTGCTCGGGAACCTGGCCGGACAGGGCATGATCGTGCTGGTCGCCACCCATGACCCGGACACTCGCGACGCCTGCGGTCGCGTCATCGACCTGGCCGACTACGCCCCCGGCGATAACGAGGACTCCAGTTTTGCCCCCGCTGGCGGAAACGAACC
>CWGX01000041.1_pt4 | contig 114227 bp, 95 predicted proteins | sample 682481 | NCBI WGS metagenome assembly CWGX01 (sample SAMEA3735743, study PRJEB9488) | human gut metagenome | biome: ENVO:mammalia-associated habitat; material: ENVO:feces | place: Malawi | collected 2009-02-27 | reverse complement strand
CGGTACATTACGGGTTCAAATAGCCGTTATTCACAATTGCATGTGCGAAATGGTCGTTTTTGGGCTTTGAAACGACCATTTCGCACGGGGAATACCAGATAACGGCTATTTGAACCCGTAATGTACCGGTGTACCTAATGACAGAGCGGATAGAGCTGGGCGCACATGGCACGCACAGGCAGCACGCCCGGCAACATCACCACCATTCTCGAACAAAAAATCACAATTTCTCACAAAAACGTAACCCAAATGACACCGGTCGTGGCAAAATAGAAGCATGGTAGCAAACAATGCGGGCAAGCCCGCCACCCCAGCTGATCTGATCAATGTCGACGAAGTCATCGGCAAGTACTATGACCTCGTCCCCGACCCGGCGGTTCCGGAGCAGCGTGTCATCTTCGGCACGTCCGGCCACCGTGGCTCGTCCCTGAAGACCTCGTTCAACGAGGCCCACATCGTCGCCATCACACAGGCCATCGCCGAGTACCGCAAGAAGGCCGGCGTCACCGGCCCGCTGTACCTCGGACGCGACACCCACGCCCTGTCCGGTCCGGCCGAGAAGACCGCCATCGAGGTGCTCGTCGCCAACGGCGTGCACGTGCGCGTCGACTCCCGCGGCGATTTCGTCCCCACGCCAGTCGTCTCCCAGGCGATCCTGACGCACAACCGCGCGGCCGACGGCACCCAGCGCTTCGAAGGCGAGGGCCTGGCCGACGGCATCGTGGTCACCCCGAGCCACAACCCGCCCACCGACGGCGGCTTCAAGTACGATCCGGTCACCGGCGGCCCGGCACCGGCCGAGACCACCAACGCCATCGCCGCCCGCGCCAACGAACTGCTCGGCGACTTCAAGTCCATCAAGCGAGTGCCCTACGAGGAGGCCATCAAGTCCGAGTACGTCGAGGGCTTCGACTTCCGCGAGCACTACGTCGCCGACCTGGGCAACGTCATCGACTTCGACGTGATCCGCGACTCCGGCGTGCGCCTGGGCATCGATCCGCTTGGCGGCGCCTCCGTGAACTATTGGCCGCTCATCAACGAGAAGTACGGCCTGAACATCGGCGTGGTGCGCCCCGAAGTCGACCCGACCTGGCGCTTCATGACCATCGACCACGACGGCAAGATCCGCATGGATCCGAGCTCCCCGTACGCGATGAAGGGCCTCGTGGACCAGCTCAACGCCGGCGCCTGGGACAAGTACGACCTGGTGGGCGGCACCGACCCGGACGCCGACCGCCACGGCATCGTCTGCCCGAACTGGGGCGTGATGAACCCGAACCATTACATCGCCGTGTGCGTCGAGTACCTGTTCGGCGGCAACCGTCCGGGCTGGCCGGAAGGCACCGGCATCGGCAAGACCCTGGTCTCCTCCTCCCTGATCGACCGCGTGGCCTCGTCCATCAACGCGAAGCTCGTCGAGGTTCCGGTCGGCTTCAAGTGGTTCGTGGATCCGCTGTTCAGCGGCGAGGTCGCGTTCGGCGGCGAGGAGAGCTCCGGCATGAGCTTCCTGCGCCGCGACGGCCGCGTGTGGACCACCGACAAGGATGGTCTGATCCCCGACCTGCTGGCCGCCGAGATCACCGCCAAGACCGGCAAGAACCCCGCGCAGCTGCATCAGGATCAGGTGGCCCGCTTCGGCGAGAGCTGGTACAAGCGCGTCGACACCCCGACCACGCTGGAACAGAAGGCCAAGTTCGCCAAGCTCACCGGCGATGACGTGATCGCCACGCAGCTGGCCGGCGAGGACATCACCGCCAAGCTGACCGAGGCGCCGGGCAACCACGCCAAGATCGGCGGCCTGAAGGTCACCACCAAGGACAACTGGTTCGCAGCCCGCCCGTCCGGCACCGAGAACATCTACAAGGTGTACGCCGAATCCTTCGTCTCCCCCGAGGCGCTCGACAAGGTGCTCGACGAGGCCAAGCTCGTCGTCGACAAGGCATTGGGCGAATGAGATCCATGCAACGCATGGCCGGGCTGACGGCCCGTTAGCCACCAAACGACCGACCCCGAGGCCCTTTGCGGATCAGCTTCCGCGAAGGGCCTTCGCATTACGCCCATGGGCCGTCTGGATGAACGCCGTGACCGGACCCACCTCGGATGTGGATAACCATGTGGATAAGTCCGATTCACGCTTCGCTCCGCCCACCGCATCTGATATGATGACGGTATCGTAGCTGCATGGGACAGGGCTACGGCTCCGGCTTCGGCGCGCGCGTACAGTGGTGCGCCCGCTCGCGTCGACCGGTCCCATCGTCGCCAAGGAGGGGGACGAAAGACGGATACACCTCGGTTTGGGCGCACCACCATCCGCATAAGTAAGGACATCATCATGACCAGCACCAGCAGTACCGACGTTCCATCCGCGATTTCCGCGGACGCCCTCATCATCGGATTCGGCAAGGGAGGCAAGACATTGGCCGCAAAGCTCGCTTCAACGGGCCGAACTGTCGTCGTGGCCGAAGCGAGCGCCGACATGTACGGCGGCACCTGCATCAATATCGGATGCCTGCCGTCCAAATCACTGATCCTCTCCGCCGATCGGGCGCGGCGAGAGGGCGCGAACCGTACCGCAGAAACCCGCGAAGCGGCATTCGAAGCCGCCATCAGGGAGAAGCGGCGCGTCACCGCGATGTTGCGCGACAGGAACTACCATAAGCTGGCCGACCAGGACAACATCACCGTGATCACCGGCCGCGCGCGCTTCACCGGTGCCCACAGTGCGGAAATCACCACCGCCGACGGACCGGTCGCCGTGGCCGCGGACATGATGTTCATCAACACCGGTGCCACGCCGCACATTCCGGACATTCCCGGCATTCGCACCACGCCGGGCGTATACACCAGCACCGGTCTGATGGACGTCGATGAGCTTCCGCAACGGCTGGTGATCATCGGCGCCGGATTCATCGGACTTGAGTTCGCTTCGATGTTCGCCGATTTCGGCACGGCGGTCACCGTGCTACAGCACAGCGACGAGTTCCTGCCACGCGAGGATGAGGATGTGGCGGCCGCGATCCGCGCACAGCTGGAATCGCAGGGGGTCAGGTTCCTGTTCGGCGCAGACACCAAGGCGATCACATCGGCGGATGACGGCGTCAGGCTGTCCGTCTCGATGAGGGGCGCGTCGGGCGTCGGCTCCGAAGCGCGTCTGTGCTTGTCCACCGACGCGGTGTTGGTGGCCACCGGACGCACGCCGAACGTCGAGGGCCTGAATCTCGAGGCGGCGGGCGTGGAACTCACCGAACGCGGCGCCGTGAAGGTCGACGACCTGCTGCGTACCACCGCCGACGGCATCTGGGCTTTGGGCGACGTGAACGGCGGCCCGCAGCACACGTACATCTCGCTGGATGACTACCGCGTAGTATGGTCTCAGCTGAACGGTTCCGCGCGCCCGCACACGCTGAGCGACCGCCGCAACGTGCCGTCAAGCACGTTCCTGCACACGCCGTATTCGCGTGTGGGCCTGAATGAGCGAGAGGCGAAGGCGGCGGGACTGGATTACGTGGTCAAGCGACTGCCGGTGGCCACGGTGCCCAAGGCCCAGGTGATGCGTCGACCGGAGGGCATGATGAAGGCGCTCGTCGAGAACGGCACCGACCGCATTCTCGGCGCGATGCTGCTCGCCGCCGAATCGCACGAGGTGATCAACATCGTCAAGCTGGCGATGGATATGGGCGCGCCGGCCAGTACGCTGCGCGACATGATGTTCACGCATCCGACCATGGCCGAAGCGCTGAACGACCTGTTCGCGTAACGGCCACGGATCGCGCGTGTCCGCGATACATTTACACAGCGTCCAACAAATCGGGGCTCCCCTCCTTGGATTGGAGGGGAGCCCCTTGGGTTATCGGCTAGTCAGCCTGCCGTCACGCCTCGCGGCGGCGACGGGCGTAGGCCATGGCGCCCAGGCCAGCGCACGTGGCGAGCGCGATGATGATCGCGAACACCTGCACGTCGGCGCCGGTCTTGGAGATGTCGTCACCCTTATGAGTGCCGTTCTGGGGTCCGTCGCCCTTGTTGCCACCGGGTGCCTGCGGCTTGAGAGTCAGGCCCTTGATGGCGGCTTCGAGCGCGTCGGCCATCGCGTCGACCTTGCTCTGCTGGTCGATGGTCAGTCCGCGCTTCACGGCCTTCTTGGCCGCCTCGAACTTCGCCACCGAGTCGGCGGTGTAGCCGCTCAGGTCCGAGGGGACCTTGGCGAGCAGGTCATCGATCTTGCCGTAGTCCGCGGACTTGTAGGCAAGCTTGGCCTCGGCAGCTTCGAACGCCTCCTTGGCTTCGGTGAATTCGGCAATCCCGACTTCGCCTTCACCGGCGGCGGCCAGCTTCTTCAGCGCCTTGTAGGCGTCGGAGTAGGCCTTGTAGCTGGCGTCGGTGTAGTAGCCCTTGTCGTTGTCCTTGAGCTTGATGCCGTCCACGTAGTCCTTGACACCGGTGGCGCGGGCATCCAGCTTGGCGACCGCGGCGTCGATGGCGGCGACGCGCTCGGCGAGCTCCTTGACAGTGCCGGACTTGTACAGCGTGTCGAGACCCTTGACGACCGGGTCGGAGGTGGTGTCGTCCTTCGCGGCGAGCAGCTTGGAGAGCGCCTCGTAGCTGGCCGTGGTGTACTTGGACGAGTCGACCTTGCCGGCTTCGGCGACCTTCGCCTTGAGTTCGACGGTGGAGACCAGGGCCTCCTTCGCCGCCTTCATGGCGTCAATGTTCTGCTGGTTGAGGCCGGCATCCCCCTTGACCTTGTCGCTCTTCGCCTTGGCGATGGCGTCGGTCAGGGCCTTGTAGCTGTCGGTGGTGTACTCGCTGCCGTTAACCTTTTCCATGTCGGCGATGGTCTCGTCGAGCACGGTGGTGTCGGGCGGCGTCGTGGTGCGCACCAGCGCGTTCTCGGCGGCGGTCAGCGCGGTCAGCGCGGCGGCCACCGAATCGGTGGTGCCGTTGACCAGCTTCGCCTTTGCGGCCTTGAGCGCGTCGGAGTATGCCTTCCACGAGTCGGCGGTGTAGTTCGCCTCCACGTAGTTGCTCTCGTGCGCGATCTGGGCCTTGAGGGCGGCGACGTTCACCAGCGCGGTCTTGGCGGTGGTGTAGTCGGCGGTCTTGGTCTTGAACGTGGCCGGCTTGGTGCCGTCGGCGGCGATCAGGGTGTCGAGCGCCTCCTTAGCGGCCTTGAAAGCCGCGTAGGAGTTCGTGGTGTAGTCGGCCTCGTCGATCGTGGCGAAGCTGTCAACGGCGATCGTCGCGAGCTCACGCTGGTAGGTGGAGTCCTTCAGCGCGGCGAGAGCGTCATCGACGGCCTTCTTGAGGCTTGCGGCGTCTGCTGTGGACAGGTTGTCCGTGTCCTTCAGCGCTTCCTTGACCTCATCGAGCGCGTCGGTGTACGCGGTGAATGTCACTGTCGTGTAGAAGTGGCCGTCGTTGGTGACGGCTGCGTCCACGAGCTTGCGCAGCGCGGCGACCGCGGCGGCATCGGCCTTGGTCTGCGCGGCGTCGATGGCGCTTTGCACGGCGCTGGCTGCGGCGTCGATCGAAGCCTTGCCGACCTGCGGGCTGACGTACACCGCCTGGGCGGTGGCCTTGGCCTCGTCATACGCGGTCTTGGCGTTCGCGGTCCAGGCGGAAGTGTCGACGGTCGCGTCGATCTTCGCCTTGAGCGCCGCCTTGGCCGTGGTGATGTCGGCGTCGGTGTCGGCCGAGTCGAGCGTGATGAACTCGGAGATCTCGGGGATGGCGTTACCCCACGCGATCTTGACGCTGAGCAGCTGCTTGCCGTCCGGCACCTTGAACTCGTTGATCGCCTGTTCCAGCGTTCCGAACGTCACCTCGGAGGCGGAGCGGGCGGCTGCACGAGCCGTCACACCGGCAGTGGTTCCGGTCGCCGCGTCGTACACCGTACCGGTGACGGTCGCACCGCTGGCGGCACCCGACTGCACGATGCGGAACGACTTGATGTCGCTCGGGTCATCGATCTTGTAGGTCAGGGAGCCATTGGCCGCACTCGGCTTGTACGTGGTGGTCAGGTCGCCGTCGATCATGTTGCTCGGCGCGTGGCCGCGCTCCTCGACCTTGGTGGCGGAGAACGCCGCGTTCGCCTCGGTGGAGACGTAGGCGCCCTGATTCACCATGAACTCGTTGAACGCGAGTGCACGCTGCGGGTAGTCGGCGGTGGTCAGCAGACGCAGGTAGCGCATGCCGGTGCCGTTGGCGATGTCGTCCTTGCCGTAGTAGAAGACATTCGGGTAGTTGGAATCGGTCTTCTTGTTCGTGTCGCTTATGTCGCCGAACGCGGTCGTGGTGTCGGTGTCGGACACGCCGTCGCCAATCTCGAACGCGTCAACCCAGGTCTTGCCATCGACGGACATCTGCACCTTGGTGTCGCGGATGTAGTCGTACTGCGTGTCCTGCGTGTAGATGCGCAGCGAGGTGATGTCGATCCGCTGACCGAGGTCGAACACCGCGGTGTTGCCCTGTCGCGGCTGGCCGGCGAACTTGATGACCGTGGTCATATCGCCGTCGAACGCGTTGCCGCTTTCGCGGGTGTCGGTTCCCCAATCGGTGCGCTTCTGGATGTCGGACGAGACCAGCTTGCCGAACTTGCCGACCGTGGAAAAGCCGACCTTGAGCTTGTTGACCGAGAAGGCCACTCCGTCGATGCCATTGATCACGCGCACGTAGCGGGCGGTCTTGCCCGTGAGGTTGCCCGGCTCGACAGTGGTCCAGACGAGTCCGTTGTCGGAGATCTGCAGGCTGGGGTTTGCGTTGCCGGTGTTCAGCTCGACGTCGGTCAGATCACGGATCGCCAGCAGATCGAGTCCGGCGTACTGGCCGCCGTCAAGCATCGTGTGCGATTTGTCGAACAGCTCCGCCGTATTGGCGCCCAGCGTGGCGGTGTACCCGTGCTGCGTCTTGTTCGTGTACACCGACTTGAGCGGATCGGCGGTCTCGGGCGGGGTCACGGTGATCTCGGCCACGCGCCACCACACGTTCTTGGCGGCGGTGTTGCGGATGCGTACGTAGCGCCCGGTCACGTTGCCGCTCACCGTGGAGGTGACGTCGTCGCTCAGGTCGCCGAGCTTGGTCCAGGTGGCCTTGTCATCGCTGACCTCGACGACGCCCTGGCTCGGACGGTCGTTGGGGCTGGAGGCATGACCGGTAATCGTGACCTCGCCGATCGGCTTGCTGGAGCCCAGATCGACGATCACGGCCGCGCCGGCCGCGATCCTGTCGCCGTTCGGGTCCTTGAGGTAGGTGATCGTGGACGGGTTGCCGTCGATCATCTGCTCCTTGGTGCTGCTGTAGGTGGCGTTGAGGTTCTCCAGCTCCACGCCGGTCGCCGTGTACGGAGCGAGAGTCTCCTTCTTGACCTTGTTGACGTCGATGCCCTTGATGCCGAGCCACAGGTCATCGCCGTTGTCGGCGGTGGCGATCAGTCGCACGCCGGTGACGCCGGTGATGTTCAGACCGGTGACTTCGATCGGCTCCTCGGAGCCCTTCAGGCGCTCGAACGTCGCATCCGGCACGTCGGTCCAGTTCTCGCCATCCGTGGTGGTCTGCAGCTTGGAGTGGTAGAAGTGGTTCTTGCCGCCGTTGAACGCGAAGCGGATGTTCTTGAGCGTGCTGGCCTTGCTGAACTTCACGCCGACGTAGTTGCCCTTGTGCAGGTAGTTCGGGTTCTGGAACACCGCGGCCGTGCTGTCCTTGCCATCGAAGATGTCTTCGATCGAGCCGGAGGTCGGCGTGGTGAACACGTCGCTGATGTACGTCTTGGTCACGACGTTCGGGTCGGCCTCCTGCTGCACCTTGTTGGACAGGAAGGAGTCCATCGCCTTGATGAACGGCACGATGTGCTGCACGCCGACCTCGGCGTACTCGGTGTGGTTCACGTAGTAGAAGCCGTGCTTCTTGGACGCGGCGAACGCGGACTGCGCGTCGGAGTACTCCTTGAGCGTCGAGGACGTGTCGCCGTTCAGCGCGGCCTCGATGCCCGCGATGTAGGCGAGCGCGGCCTTGGTGGTGTCATCCCAGCAGTCGATCCACGGGGCGATCTGCTCGTTGGCGTCCTGCCCGGTGTAGTCCTTGCCGATGTCGCCGAGCATCTTCGCATCGCCCTTGGCGCGGTAGGTCTTGGCTGCCTTCTGCAGCGTGACGAACGCGGCCTTGATGTCGGTCAGGTCGTGGGCGGTGATGGAGCCGTCAGCCAGCTTCGCCTTGGCGGCGGTCAGCGCAGGAGCCAGGTCCACGGATTCCTGCAGCGCGGTGACGCGCGAATCCATGTTCTGGTTGATGGTGTGCTTGGACAGCTCACGCAGCGCGTTCGACGCGGCGGTCGGCACAGCGGAGTTGTGGTCGACGAACGAGAACGAATCCTGCCATGCCTGGTCGGCCTCGCTCTTGCTCTGCCAGATGTTCCACGAGTAGGTGGCGTTGCCGAAGATGCCGACCTTGCTCGGCTCGGACTGCTGCATCGGGTTGAGCACGATGCCCTGGATCTTCGACGGGTCGACGCCCGGCTGCAGGAACGTGTCGTAGCCGCCCATGATCAGGTGGCTCTTCGAGTTGTCGGAGCACGGCCAGTTGATCCACATGTAGGGGCCGCGGCCGGCGTTCGAGGTGAACTTGTCGGTGAATTTCTGCGAGACCTCGCCCCAGACGCGTCCGCCGGTCATGACGATCTGCACTTCCTTGGGGAAGTTGGCGTAGTAGCGCTCGCCGCTGCCCATGTATTCCTGCGTGACGAACGGCAGCGTGGTCTTGAGGTCCGGGTAGGTCTTCTTCATTTCCTTGAGCCATGCGACCATGTCGGTGAGCAGCTTGGTGTAATTGCCACCACCCACGTTCGCCGCGTCATCGGCCAGGATGGCGATCTGGCGTACGCCGACCCCGATGGTCTGCGCGAACTTGTCCTGCAGCACCTTCAGATCGGCCTGATAGTTCGCCTCGGAGTTGAACCGAATCGCGTTGCTCATGAACGGGTGCAGAGCGAACACGAAACGCGTCTTGGAGGCGTTGCCGGCATCGGCGAGCGGCTTGATCTTGGTGTCGAGCTCGTCCTGCGTGTACAGCGTACGCCACTGCGAGTTGTGCTTCGGATCGTCCTTGGGGGCGTAGAAGTACGAGTTGAGCTTGTAGTAGCCGCTCCACTTCATCAGGTTGATGCGGTCCTGAGTGCTCCACGGGTTGCCGTAGTAGCCTTCGATGAAACCGCGGCTGACCACGTCGGCGTAGTCGGTGACGGTGAAGTTGCGGATCGTCAGGCTGTCGATCTGGCCGAGCACCTGGTACAGGGTGGTCAGGCCGTAGAAGCTGGCGTCGGTGTCTTTGCCGAGCACGGAGATCGTGCCGTTGTCGGACTTGAGGAAGTATGAGTCGGTCTTGTCGAAGATGGCGGAATCCGGGCTGTACTTGCTTTCGATGGCAGTCTCGGCCTTGCCATCGGAACCGTTCACGCCCACATAGACGTTGGTCTTGCCGCTGACTGCGGTATCGGATTCGGTGACGTTCAGGTTCTTGAGCGCCGCCACTTCGTCCAGTCGGTCCTGGGTGGCTTCATCGATGTCATCGTCATAGATGACGTTGATGTCGCGAAGAATGTACTGTCCGCTGTCATAACGGATCGAATGCGGCTTGGGGTACAGCGTGTATTCGGTCGCCGCCGTATCGCCGCCTGCCGCGTACGCCGTCTGCACGCCGATGGCCATTGCCGGGCTCAACGACAGAGCCGCGGCAAGCAGGCCTCCTAATGCCTTACTGCGCATACTGTGGTTCCTTTCCTTGTCCGGCACTGGGGACGCGCCGGCTGAATCTCTCATCATTGAATTATTCATCACCATGCTGCTTTGCATCATCGTGACACGGGGACTCGTGTGAGTTCATCATTGGTCAGTATTCAGTATATATAATTAACAAAATACCGCGACGTTTTCGGTCGTGTCGCAGCCCATCGGCGATTCATGGCCGCGACACGGCGTGCGTTACTGTTGTTGTCATGACCATCACCGTATCGACAGACGGAAGCGCCCTAGGCAATCCGAACGGCCCAATGGGCTGGGCCTGGGCCGACCACGAACTCAACATGGCACATTCCGGCGGCCATGAGCACGGCGGCGATTGCGATGCCGGCGGCGCCACGAACGGCACGAATCAGATCGGCGAATTGTGCGCAGTGCTGGAGGCGCTGCGCGCACATCCCGGCGCGGAGCCGCTGGTCATCGAGACCGACTCGCAGTACGCCATCAACTGTTCCACCAAGTGGGTGCACGGGTGGAAGAAGAACGGCTGGAAGAACTCGCAGAAGAAGCCTGTGAAGAACGCGGCGCTCATCAGGGCGATCGACGCCGAGCTGTCGCGCCGCGCCGGTTCGGTGAAGTTCGTGTGGGTCAAGGGGCACGCGGGCAACGCCGGCAACGAGAAGGTGGACGACCTGGCTCGCACGTATGCCGGCGACTGCCGCAGCGGCGTGCAGGAGGGATATCTGCCGAAGGAGGGATGGCAGTCGCTGCTGGCTTCGGAGTATGCCAAGGGAACCGACGTGCCGGAGGATGCGCAGATGCTGCTGGACGGCAAGATTTCCACGCAGGAGTACCATCTCGGGCGAGGCGGGGAATCGGGTGAAGCGGGAGCCGAGCACGAATCGGACGGCGACAACGTCGCAAAGCGAATCCGCAAGCCATCGTTGGCGGAGCTGCTTGCCGAACCCGAAGGCGTGCCCGACTACGGCGAGACCCAGTCGGACACATCATCCACCACTGCGATGTCAGTTCCTACTGTTCCCATGACGACCGAATCGGACGCGACCGTCGCACTGTCATCGAATTCGGCACAGGCCGAAGGCACACAGTCCGGCAACTCCACACGCTCTGTGGCCGAACCTGCGGCGCCGCGGCTCTCCCCGACCGCCCTCACCGCGTCGGGCACGCTGCGCTTTACTCCCCCGCCATCCACCAGCCCGACATATGACGGACGGCCGCGCATCATCCACGGACTGGTTCGCGTGGACGGATATGTGAACGGCGACGGAACAATCACCCTCGACAATGCCGCGTTCTATACGGACAAGCAGGGATAGCAGCCGAATGGCGACGGTTCTCCTCCCAAAACCCGGACGAACGGCGGTGACGTTCCATGAACCGGATACTATAGAGGTGGACTTCAATCCCAAAGTTTGAAGCATGTTTCCCTCCAAGGGGAGTGCACGGATATTTCAAGGAGTACATGATGGACAAGGCACAGCAGGATGCACTGAAGAAGGCGGCCGGCATCGAAGCCGCCAAGCTGATCGAGAACGGCATGATCGCCGGTCTCGGAACCGGTTCGACCGTGCGTTTCCTGGTCGATGAGCTCGGCCGCCGCGTCAAGGAGGAGGGCCTGCAGTTCACCGGCGTGACGACCTCCCGTCGCACGCAGGAGCAGGCCGAAGGTTACGGCATCAAGATCGTGGACATCGATGATGTGGATCATATCGACATCACCATCGACGGCGCCGACGAGGTGGACAAGAACTTCAACGGCATCAAGGGCGGCGGCGCCGCACTGCTGTGGGAGAAGATCGTGGCCACGAACTCCAACAAAATCGTGTGGATCGTGGACGAGTCCAAGGTCGTCGACACCATCGGCAAGTTCCCGCTGCCGGTCGAGGTGATTCCGTTCGGCGCCGGCCACGTCATCAAGCAGTTCGAGGCCAAGAACTACAAGCCGGTGCTGCGCCTCGACGCCGACGGCAAGGAAGTGCGCACCGACGAGAACAACTTCGTCGTGGACCTGCATCTTGAGCGCATCGACCACCCGCAGGATCTCGCCGAGGACCTGATCAACACGGTCGGCGTCGTCGAGCACGGCCTGTTCCTCAACATGGTCGACAAGGTCATCGTCGGCGACCCCAACGGTCCACGCGTGATGACCAACGGCAACAAGTGACCTAACGCGGCGAATCGCCGCCTCAATCCCGGCGCCGGCAGCCCCCCCCCCATCGGAGTCTGCCGGCGCTGTCATATCCAGCTCGCTTCCGCCAGCGGGGACGAGAATGTAAAAGCCCCACGGCCGACAGGGTCGCGGGGCTTTGTGTGCGCTCTTGCGAGCGAACGACTACTTGCGCTGGTGGCGAGTCTTACGCAGCATCTTGCGGTGCTTCTTCTTGCTCATCCGCTTGCGGCGCTTCTTGATGACCGAACCCATCGTCAGCCTCCCTTAGTACGTTAAAGATTGCAACTTGCCCAATAGTACACGTATTGAGGGACTTACGCATCCGCGCGTCCCATTTCCGCCATGAATCCGCAAATCACCCCGAATTATCACGAAATCACAGCGGGAACGGCCCGTAGAACCGCAGCACGGATTCCTTGGGGCCGGTCACCTCGAACACGGCGGTATCGTTCTGCCACAACGCCGTCGCGGTCTTGCCGTCCTCACTGTCGGCCCTCACCGTGTAGCTGCCGGTGCTCTTGCCCGACACCTTGACGTCCCCGGACTTCAGCTCCTTGCCGGTCAGGTTCTTCGCCAGCTCGTCGTACTGCTTCTTCACGGTGTCGGAGTCCGACCATTGCGCGACGATGACGGTCACGTCCTTCGCCGACTTGCCCGTGGAGTACGTGAGCGTGTACTCCTCCAGCGGCGACGCGGACTTCCAGGTCTCGCTGGCGCCCGCCTTGGTGCGCGCGTAGTTGAGCACGCTGTCCGGCATCGCCTTGAGCAATTCGGATGCGTCATCCGGCAGCGCGGTGGCCTTGATGCTCGGCTTGGTAGGCTCGGTGGCGGTCTGCTGCTGCACCTTCGTCACTTCGTCCGTCTTGTTCAATGCCCAACCGGGCCATACGAACGCGGACAGCAGTGCAAGCACGACGACCAGCGCGGCGACGATCATCACGACGATCAGCTTGCCGCGCGATGCGGAACTACCGTGCGGATAGGAAGGGGATTGAGTCTTTGCCATGCTGTGATTCTCTCACGCGCATACGACGCAACGGCATCGTTTCGTCGGCGACGTCGGCGTGCCGCTTTGTGCTAAGGTCTGCGGTATGGCGAAGTCGGCGACGCGATATGTATGCAGTGAATGTGGTTGGGATGGTCTCAAATGGGTGGGCCGCTGCCCGCAGTGCGGGCAGTGGGGCACCGTGGAGGAATTCCACGAGGCCCGTCCCACCGCATCGTCGTCGCGCACCGCGGCGCCGGGCCGCACCTCACGCACGCAGGCGGCCGCGTCCATCGTCAGCGCGGCGACGCCCATCACCCAGATAGACACGTCCACGGCGTCACGGCTGTCCACGGGTTTCGGCGAGTTCGACCGTGTGCTCGGCGGCGGCATCGTGCCCGGCTCGGTCGTGCTGATCGCGGGCGAACCCGGCATCGGCAAGTCGACACTGCTGCTGGAGACCGCCGGCAACATCGCCGCAGGCCAGCCCAACGGCTCGGTGCTGTACGTCTCCGGCGAGGAATCGCAGGCGCAGGTGCGGCTGCGGGCGTCGCGGGTCAATGCGATGGAGCAGAACCTGCTGCTGGCGTCCACCACCGATCTCGCCACCGTGCTGGGGCTGATCGAGCGGACGCGGCCGACACTGGCGATCGTGGATTCGGCGCAGACCATCGTCTCACAAGACGTTGATGGCATCTCCGGCGGCTCCACGCAGGTGCGCGAGGTGGCGAGCGCGCTGATCGACACGGCGAAGACGCTGAACATCCCCGTGCTCCTGGTCGGGCATGTCACCAAGGACGGGTCCATCGCCGGCCCGCGCACGTTGGAGCATCTGGTGGATGTGGTATGCCAGTTCGAGGGCGATCCGGAAACGGCGCTGCGTATGCTGCGGGCGGTGAAAAACCGGTTCGGGCCTACGGATGAGGTCGGGTGTTTCGATATGAGTGGCGAGGGCATCGAGGAGGTCAGCGATCCCTCGGGACTGTTTCTGTCGTCCGCCGACGAACGTGTGGAGGGCACGTGCGTGACGTTCACGCTGGACGGCCATCGCAGCCTGCCCATCGAGATTCAGGCGCTGGTGACCAGTTCCGTGCTGCCGACACCGCGACGGGCGGTGGTGGGGGTCGAGACGAACCGCATCGCTATGCTCACCGCCGTGCTGTACCGACATGGCAAGGTGAACCTGCTGGCGAACGACCTGTATGTATCGACGATCGCGGGAGGACTGGCGAAGGAACCAGCCTGTGATCTGGCGATTGTGGCGGCGCTGGCCAGTGCGGCCAGGTCGAAGCCAATCGCGCGAGACACGTGCGCCATCGGCGAGATCTCCCTGACCGGGCAGATTAGGCCGGTGCCGCGGCTGGAGCACCGGCTGCGCGAGGCCGCGCGGCTCGGGTTCGCCACGGCGGTGGTGCCGCCGATGCGCAAGCGTGTCACCATCGAGGGGCTGCGCATCGAAGAGGTGACGCATCTGCGCGACGCGCTGGAGTCTCTGGGCGTCGTCTGACAGTGACGGTGACGGTGGCGACACGGCACGCGCAAGATACGCGAGGCACGATAGCGGCGCGATTCAGCGCATGCGAGCCTATGCCGATACCGTTCGGACGCAGGTGGAGAGACCGGCGTCTGTCGGGCGCTCCTGCCGCGCTCAACGCGCGGAGGTCAGTTCCCTGGTCTCCTGGACGTTGCGCGTCAATTCGTCCTTGAGCGCATCGGCACTGTCGAATTTCACCTGCGGGCGCAGGAATCCCGCGAATTCGACGCGCACGTCGTGACCATACAGGTCCAGCCATTCGTCGGTGACCGCGTACGCCTCGACCACCCGCTCATTGAGACCGGTCTCTTCGTTGAAGGTCGGCTTCGTGCCGATGGAGATCGCTGCCGGCCACCGGTAGGGTGACTCGGCGGCGAGCCTGGCCTTGGATGAGCCAGAATCATACACGCGCGGAATCACCGAGGCATTGCCGCTGCCGCTGTTGCCGTCGGAGGCATTCTCGTCGGAGCCGACGGTCGCTCCCGCCGCGCCCAAATCGATCAGCCAGCCGGCATACACGCCGTCCACCGGAATATAACCGTCAATCATGCTCCCTAGGTTCGCCGTCGGGAAACCGATTGTGCGGCCGCGCTCCTCGCCGTGCACCACCGTTCCCTCGATGGCGTGCGCATGGCCGAGGATCTCGTCGGCGGCCTTGATACGACCATGTGCGAGCAGGTATCGCACGTTCGTCGAGCTCCACACGCGCACTTCGCGCCCCTGATGCTTCTTGCTCCACGCGCGCAGCTGCGCCTTGGTCATGCCTTCGGTCGGATCCACAGGCTCCCCAGGCTCGCTCGGCATCTGCGGGGTAACGTCGGCCGGCACGCGCACATGACCTGGGCCGCGGTCGTCGACGATCTCAAGCTCGAACACGCCGGTGGCCTGCGCGAGGACTCCGATGGCCTTCACATCGCCAGCGCGGTTGGCGCCCATCGCCGCATCCGTTCCCAGCACCAGCGTACGCATGCCCAGTTTGCCGACCATCTGGCCGAGGAAGAACCGATATGATTTCGCGGCGAACGCCAGCGTATAGCGCACGATCAGCACATGGTCCACGCCAAGGTTCTCCAGCGTCCGCAGCCGCTGGTCGACGCTGGTCAGCGCCATGGGGTCGCGGAAGCCGTCGCCCGGCTCCTGCCCGTCATGGGCGGCCGCGTACGCGTGCACGACACCGGGACGCGGGTCGAACATCACCACCGCGGAAAACGCTTGGTCGGCCTTGGCGAGTTCCACCGCTCGGCGGATGACCGCCTGATGGCCGCGGTGCATGCCGTCGAACACGCCGACCGTGACCACGGATTTCCTGTTGGCACTCAGCGTCGGCCATTCGACCAGCCCGGAGGCGTCCGGGGCAAGAGTCGTGATTTTCATGGGTGATGGTGTTCCTTCACGTGTTGCGCCGTATATGCGGCTTGTGGGCATGGTTCCGGCCTTCCATGATACCCGCCACCAGTGCGGCTGCGCCACCGAATGATGAACTGTTTTGCATCATGCCGTCCCGATGCCGTCACTGTGTGCGGGCACCGTCACTGTGTGCGTGGACGCACAGCGTGACGCATACCCCAGAGCCCTTGGAAAATAAGGATTTCTGGCATTGCGTCACTGTGTGCGTGGACGCACAGCGTGACGCACCTCGCACACAGTGACGCATTACGCGCCGAATACGGTGGCCGGCTTGGCCTCGCCACGCTTGGCGCGCTCGACGAGCGCCACCACTTCCCCGCTCTGCGGCAGATACGCGGCGGCCGTACCGTGGATGTCATAGGGGATACGCCGGCCGTACCGCAGGTTGACGGCGTCCTGATCGGTGATGGCGAGCAGCGGCATGGTGTCTCGCGCGGCATCCAGCATCGTCAGCGCCTTGCCTGCGAGCTCGTCGCCAATCACATCGAGCACGGCGCGGTTGCGGGACTGGTGGTTGCCGTTGCGGTCGGTGTACTCGCGTGTCTCCACGTGCGCAGTGATGACATTCGGCGAGGAGACGTCGAAACCGCCCACCCGCGTGCGCCGCAGCCGTATCAGGTGCCCGCCGACTCCCAGCGCCGCGCCCAGGTCGCGCCCGAGCGCGCGGATATATGTGCCCGCCGAGCAGCTGACGCGCACATCGACGTCGATCACCGGCGTCGCCTCCGCGTCATCCCGTTCCGTCGTCGCCCGCCCGTCCGCCGCCGAGACGAGCGGAAGTCCTAGCTGCCGCGTCGGGGCATAGCCGAACCGCACATCCAGCACACCGAACGCGCTGACGGTGATCCGACGAGCCTTGAGCTGCACGTCCTTGCCGTCGCGGGCCAGATCATAGGCACGTTGACCGTTGATTTTGATTGCGGAGAACGTGTTCGGCACCTGCTCGATGCTGCCGGTGAGCTGCAATGCGATGATGTCATCGATACGGTCGCGCCACAGCTGCTGACAATCCGGCAAAAACGCTTCCTGATGCGGATGATACGCGGAGCCGTCATCCGCGACCTTTGCGGCTGCCACGGCCGAACCCTTGGCCGCGTTCACAGGCCCATTCTCGCCAACCGACTGAGACCCACCGGCGACCGGCAATGCCAGCAGCTCTTGCCAGCGCTCGGGCGAGGTAGCCGACAGCAGTTCGCCATCGGCGTCGTCGGTGGTGGTGGACTGGCCGAGGCGAATCGTCGCCTCATAGGTCTTGTCGTGTTCGACGATATGGTTCAGCAACCGCGTGGCGTTGCCGAATCCGACGACCAGCACGCCGGTGGCCATCGGGTCGAGGGTGCCGGCGTGCCCCACCTTTTTCATATGCAATGCGCCGCGCGCAGCCGCGACGATGTCATGACTGGTGACGCCACGCGGCTTGTCCACGACCAACAATCCCGACGTAGGAGTCGCCGGCGCGGCTTCCGCAGCCACGATCGGAGCCTGCTCGCCGCCCGAGGCTTCGGGTACGGTCCCCATCAGTGAATCCTCTCCCGTCTCGCAGAATCGCTGATATGCGGCTCAGCGGTCGCCCGTTGCCTCGTCCGCCGCGTTCTCGGCGTCATCTTCCAGGGTCTCGACGCCGATGCCGTTGCCTTCGACGTCGTCATCGTCGAGGTTGTCCGCGTACTCGTCGTACTCGTCGTCATCGTCAAACTCGTCGTTATCGCGCTCTTCAGGATGCTTGTACGGGTCGGCGTCGCCCGCGTACTGCGCGGTCTCGCGCGCCTTGGCGATCTCCTCGTCACGCTTGTGCGCGACAGCCAGGATATCCTCGATCTCATGCGCCTCGCTCGGCACCTCGTCATAGATGAACTGCAGCTGCGGGGTCAGTCGCAGGCCGGCTTTGGAGCCGACCAGCGAACGCAGCCGCCCTTTCGCCTGATCGAGCGCCTGCTTGGCGCGCTTGCGCTCCCCCTGCTCGCGCCCATCATGCCCAAGCTGGGTCCAGTACACCTTGGCGATCTGCAAGTCATTGGTGACGCGCACATCGGTGATGGTCACGCTCGCAAGCCGCTTGTCGTGCAGCTGAGCTTCCATCGACGACGCGATCACCCGTTGGATCAGCGCCGCGACTCGTGCGGCGCGCGGGTTCGTTCCTGCCATAAAAATCCTTTTCCTCGATTGAGCGGCGAACCGCTGACAATATCACTCGTATCATATTCGCACATCCCCTGCTCGAAGGCTCACAGCGAATCGTTCTCAATAAGAAACATGCGAGGATTGCGCACATTAGCGCACAATCGAACAAAACCGAAAAGCCCGGAGTTCTGGCCATCAGCAGCGAATACTGTTCATTGGCGAAAAACGGGGGGGGGCGCACGAACCGTAATGAAAATGGTTCGCTGCGCCCGTCCGCGAAAAAGCGGCGGACACCCGAAAGCGCCCTCCGCCCATGTCCTTTATATATGCGCCTTACTTGCGCTCGACTTCCTGCATCTCGAAGGTCTCGATGATGTCGCCGAGCTCGATGTCGTTGAAAGTGCCGAGGTTGATACCGGCCTCGTAGCCTTCCTTGACCGACTGCACGTCGTCCTTGAAACGACGCAGCGAGGAGATCTCCAGGTCGTTGACCGTGGCGACGCCGTTGCGCAGGATACGGCACTTCGTACCGCGCTTGACCTCGCCGTCCTGCACCATGACGCCGGCGATGTTGCCGAACTTGGAGGAGCGGAAGATCTCGCGGATCTCGGAGTGGGAGGTGACGACCTCCTCGTATTCCGGCTTGAGCATGCCCTTGAGGGCGGCCTCGATGTCTTCGATCGCCTTGTAGATGATCGAGTAGTACTTGATCTCGACGCCTTCACGGTCGGCCAGATCCGCCACCTGACGGTTCGGGCGCACGTTGAAGCCGATGATGACGGCCTTGTCGACGGTCGCGAGGTTGACGTCGTTCTGGGTGATCGCGCCGACGCCGCGGTGGATGACCTGAATGCCGACCTCGTCGGACACCTCGATCTTCATCAGGGAGTCTTCCAGCGCCTCGACGGAACCGGAGGAGTCGCCCTTGATGACGATGTTGAGCATGTCCACCTCGGACTTGGCGAACTGCTCCTTGAGGCTTTCGAGCGAGACGATCTTGCGGCGCTTCGCGAGCTGCGCGGCGCGTTCGGTGGCCTGGCGCTTCTCGGCGATCTGGCGGGCGGTGCGGTCGTCGGATGCGACCAGGAAGAGGTCGCCGGCGGTCGGCACGGACGTCAGACCCAGCACCTGCACGGGCGTGGACGGGGTGGCTTCCTTCATGTGGTTGCCGTTCTCGTCGAGCATGGCGCGCACGCGGCCGTACGAGGTGCCGGCGACGATGGCGTCGCCGATGCGCAGAGTGCCCTGCTGCACGAGCACGGTCGCCACAGCGCCGCGGCCCTTGTCGAGTCGGGCTTCGACGGTGGCGCCTCGGGCGTCCATATCCGGGTTCGCGCGCAGGTCGAGGTCGGCGTCGGCCGTGAGCAGCACGGCTTCGAGCAGCTTGTCGACGTTGGTGCCCTGCTTGGCGGAAATGTCGACGAACATGGTGTCGCCGCCGTACTCCTCCGGCACGAGGCCGAACTCGGTGAGCTGGCCACGGACCTTCTCCGGGTTCACACCCGGCTTATCGATCTTGTTGACGGCCACGACGATCGGCACCTTGGCCGCCTGCGCGTGGTTGATGGCCTCGACGGTCTGCGGCATCACGCCGTCATCGGCAGCGACCACGAGAATCGCGACGTCGGTGAGCTCGGCACCGCGGGCACGCATGGCGGTGAACGCCTCGTGGCCAGGGGTGTCGAGGAACGTGATCTTGCGCTTCTCGCCTTCCAGATCGACGGTCACCTGATAGGCGCCGATGCGCTGGGTGATGCCGCCGGCCTCGCGGGCGATGACGTTGGTCTTGCGGATGGTGTCGAGCAGTCGGGTCTTACCGTGATCGACATGGCCCATGACGGTGACGACCGGCGGACGCGGCTTCAGGTCCTCGTCCTCCTGCAGCTCCTCGCTGTCAAGGTCGATGTCGAACTGCTGCAGCAGCTCCTTGTCCTCCTCCTCGGCGGAGACGATCTGGATGTTCCAGCCGATCTCCTCGCCCAGGATCTGGAAGGTGGATTCGTCCAGCGACTGGGTGGCCGTGGCCATCTCGCCGAGATGGAACAGCACGGTGACCAAGGCCGCCGGGTTGACGTTGATCTTCTCCGCCAGATCGGCGAGCGAGGCACCCTGACGCAGGCGAACGGCCTGGCCGTTGCCGGTGGGGATGCGCACGCCGCCGATGACGGGTGCCTTCATCTCCTGGAATTCCTGACGCTTCGCGAGACGGTTCTTGCGGGCCTTGGACGACTTGCCGCCCTGACGGCCGAATGCGCCGGCTGCGCCACCGCGACCGCGACCGCCGCCGCGCGACGGACCGGTTCCGGACGTGTTGGAGTTGTTCTGGAAGCCGCCGCCCTGACCAGCGCCGGCACCGAAGCGGTTGCCGCCCGCGGGACGGGCGCCGCCGGTCTGACCCGGACGGTTATGCCCCCACTGCCCCGGCTTGGCGCCCTGCGCTCCCTGACCGGGACGACCGCCACGGAATCCTCCGCGACCGCCCTGACCTGCGCCGGGACGACCGCCACGGCCGCCGCGATTGTCGTTGTGGTTGCCGTTTACGGTCGGACGGGCCATCGGGTGCGGACGGGGGATGTCGCGCGGGGTGGGCGCGTGCATGCCCTGCTTGCGGCTGAACGGGTTGTTGCCGGGACGAGGCCCCGGAGTCGACGGACGGGCGCCGCCGTTGGCGGAAGGCGCGCTGCCTGCGCCCGGCTGCTGGCCCTGGCGCGGCTGACCCTGATGGGAGCCTCCTCGGGAATCCTGCGGACGGCCGCCGGCGTTGCCGCCGTGACCGGGTTGGTGGGAACGCGGGCCGGGGAAGGCGCCGCGCTGCCCTGAAGGCGCGTGCGGATTGTGACGCTGCGCGGGTGAGGGACGGTTCTCGCCGCCTTCACGGTTCGGTCGAGCGTCACGCATGTCGCCGCGGGATTCGTTGCGATTGTCGCGCGGCGTCGTGCCGCGATTCGATGACGGCACATGTGCAGCAGGCGCCGCAGAGCGCGATTCCGCCGGATGCGGTGCCGCGGCGGGCTTCTTGCCCAGACCGGGCTTGGCTACAGGTGCGGGCTTGACTGCGGGAGCACGATGCTCCGACGGTGCGGGAGCCGGTGTCTTGCGTTCCGCTGCGGACGCTCCCGGCTTCGCCTCGCCCTTCTGGAAGGCGTTCTTCAACTTGCGCGCCACCGGCGCCTCAACCGTCGAAGAAGCTGATTTTACGAATTCACCCATGTCCTTGAGTTTGTCAAGGACGGTTTTGCTGTCGACGCCAAAATCCTTGGCAAGCTCGTACACGCGTTTTTTCGCCACATTACTCCTAATTCTGGGCCGCGCGTAGACTCGCGCGGCTATTTTCCGATGACGGATTCTGCCCGTTTCATCGTGCAACCATGGTCGTGTTACCTCATATCTCGATCCCGTGGCATGACGGCATAACGCATCCACACCCGGTGTGCCGTGTCCAGCATACTAGGGACGTTGGATGTGCCGTCGACCGCGCGTCACCGCCGTGTCGCGGATCACTTGCCTTCGGCAGCGACCTTCTTCGCGTGCGCTTCGGTGGATTCGATGCCGATCTTCCATCCGGTCAGCTTCGCCGCGAGACGCGCGTTCTGGCCTTCCTTGCCGATGGCCAGCGACAGCTGGTCGTCATGGATGAAAGCGATGGCGGTCTTGTTCTTCTCGCTGATGACCTGCACGCCGGTGGCGACGGCAGGAGACAGCGCAGAGGCGACGAACTTCGCCGGATCGGCGGACCAGTCGACGATGTCGATCTTCTCCGGTCCGAGGTTCTCCATGACGGCGCGCACACGGGCGCCGCCGGGGCCGATCAGGGCACCCTTGGGGTTGACGCCATCGGTGTTGGCGCGGACGGCGATCTTGGTGCGGGCGCCGGCCTCGCGGGCGATGGCCATGATCGACACGGCGCCGGACACCAGTTCCGGGACCTCGCGCTCGAACAGGCGACGCACCAGCTCGGGGTGCGAACGGGAGACGACGATCTCGGGGCCCTTGACGCCGCGCGCCACGTTGACGACATACACGCGCAGACGCTCGCCATGACGGTAACGCTCACCGGGCACCTGCTCGCGACGGGGCAGAATCGCCTCGACATCGCCGATGGCGACATGCACGTTCGTCGGATCGCTGGCATCCTGCTGAACGATGCCGGTGACGAGCTTGCCCTTCTGGCCGGAGAAGGCGCCGAAAACCTTGTCGTCCTCGGCCTTACGGAACAGCTGTCCGATGACCTGGCGCGCGGTGGCCGCGGCGAGGCGCCCGAAGTTGCGCGGGGTGTCGTCGTACTCCTCGCCCAGCTCCGGCGCGGGATGAGGGTCATCCTCGGTGGGCTCCACCGGGATCTCCTTACGAGCCCACACGGTGAACGTGCCTGCCCGCGTGTCGAGTTCGACACGGGCATGCTTGGCCGCATGAGGTGTTTTCAGATAGGCCAGACGCAGCGCCTCTTCCAGCGCGGCGTCCAGTTGTTCGAGATCGATTCCTTGCTCGATGGCGAGCTGATGCATTCCTGCCAGGTCCAGTTCCATACTCAAGACCTCCTATGAAGTTATAGCCGTGGTGGCGCGCATATGGTCACAGTCGTCTATTAGTGTAGAGGTCTATGCAGACACGTCATTGGCCAGATCACGGCATTCTATGCCGTGAGAGGAACATATCTTCGTGGTGTCGCCGTATCGTCGCGGCACTCTGCATCACCGCCCTGTGCGGCGCCCTGAGCGCCTGCAGCGCGCCCCGGATCGATGGGCGCGCGGAGTCGGAACACCAGCCCAGCGCCTGCGAGAGCGCCTACTGGGCCGCCGACGCGTCGACGGCCACCATGAACGGCCGTCACCATATCATCATGCGATATCTCGCGGCGAAGCAGGCCGTCGGGCAGTGGAGCGAGGTGGCCGCCACCTGCACCCAGCGATTCGCGCAGGGCACGATCAGAAGCGCCCAGGCCGAGCATGTGGCCGTGACGCTGGGCACAAGGCTCGGCGGCAACGACACCTACCGCACGGTCTCCGACGACAGCCTGAGGCAAGTTCTGGGCATCGACCTCGACGCCGACACCTTGGGCGCCATGTCGCTGGCCGAGGACCGCGCCGGGTTCGTCATGGAGGTGCTCGCCGCGCGGGATACGCCCGGCGCCACCCTGAGCCGGTCCGACCGGCACAAGACCGCGGGACAATTGCTCTTCACCGCGTCCGGCTTGAGCCGCGACCCGCGAGAAAAGGTCTACGACATCCAGAAGATTCTCGCCTCGCCGACCTCGATGACCGATTCCACGACCGGCCTGAGCGTGCCGACAACGGCCTTGACGGAGATCGACTGCGCCCGGGAGCAGCTCGCCGCTATGGCCGATGACGGGGCGTCGGCCATAGCGAAACACACCGACAAGACCGGCAACAACACCAACGGCAGCGGCGATACCGACAGTGCAACTGACACCACCGGCGTCAACGCCACTGATACCAACACCGTCGGCACGGAAAACGACGCACGCCTGCGTGTCCTCTCCACGCTGATCTCCTCCCACATCGCCTCCGCATTCGCACTCGGCTACCCCGACATGGACGCGTTCCTCTTCTCCTGATCGCGTCACTCCCGCAGCCCGATTATGCATACGGGGGTAAAAGCAACACCCGTACGCCGCAGAAGTCAGCCCGATTGCATATGCTCAACATAACCGTTTCTTCGTAAAAGGTCTCACGTTACCGTGAAACCCGATGGGAAAAACGCCAAACTCACCCTCGCTGGCTCATCGATGAGCCAGCAACGACAACGTAGGGCCTATAGGAACTTTTGTGGTGCTTATGATCGAGGTCTGGCCTTGTACGAGTGGGCGTGTCGGCATGTCTTTTTCCCGCGTGGAAAATGATGCGCTCCCGGTGGTGGGCTGGATGGTGTGAGAACTCCATCCAGCAAAGCGAAGAAATGCCCAGTATGCGGGCGTGCGATGAAGAAGAACGGACGGACCGGCAAGGGCACGCAACGATGGAGATGCCGGGCCCGCCGGCTGAGCTCGACGATGCCGCAGCGCGGCCGCAGACGGGCGCGGACGCTGGAGGAGTTCCTCTCATGGCTGCCGGGGCCGTCGTCCCAGACGGCGTCGGAATCCACAGGCGACGCACGTGCCTTGCGCAAGCGGATCGCATGGTGCTGGTCAATCCGACCGCGCATCGCCCCGCCGGACGCGAAGCGCCACACGGTCATGGCCGACGGCACGTACATGGGCTACGGCTGGCGCCTGATCATCGCCATCGATGGCGAGAGCGGAGAAGTCCTCGCCCTCCAGTGGTGCGCGCACGAGGAGCTGCGCCGCTGCTGCCGGCGGTTGGAGAAACTGTTCCGCGAGGGGAAGCTCTTCGCCTTTCCCGGGCCGGCGCTTGCCGCAGGTGGGCCGGTGGCCCGCACCACGAACCGGCTGGAGGGCGGCGTCAACTCGGTCGTCAAGAACGTGTTGCGCAACCACCGCGGACTACCCGAGGAGCACATGCTCCGCGCGTGCGAATGGGTGTGCTACATGAAGACCGCGCACCCGCGGCCGGAATCGTTCATTCCCAACGATCCGCTGGAGGGCGGGAAAGCGACGTCGCCCGAACCGGAAGGCGACGTCTCGCCCGCATACGGGATCAGCGTCGACTGGAACGAATTCCACACCGGCACGCGATATCCCAACGGCACCGACTGACGCCGAGAACCAGACCTAAAGCACCACAAAAGTTCCTATAAGCCCGAAAGAGGGTTCCGGGAGAATCCCGGAACCCTCTTTGCTGGCGGATAGGGCGAGATTCGAACTCGCGGAGGGGTTAGCCTCACACGCTTTCGAGGCGTGCTCCTTAGACCGCTCGGACACCTATCCATGCGCTGCGAAAAAACGCAACTTGTTCATTATAAGTCGATTTCCCGATTACGCAAATCAGCGCGTGGCGCACCTGCCACCGCTCCATCGAGCCTCCATCGGCGAGCTATCTACGTTTCGAGGGGTGGATTCAGCTCCTGCAAAACATCTATCTGCATTTCAAGGGGTTGGTGGTCAAGTATGACGGCTCACTAATCCGCATGATTCCAATAGCGTAACAAGCCGAATACATCAGGCATCGCGTTTGAGCAACCCCCTGAAACGCAGATAGATGACCCGAGCAGCCTCAATCAACCCCTCGAAAGCGAGATAGCCCGCAAAACGCCCCGGGCAACCGTCCTCACAGCAGCTGCTCGTGGACGGAGGCGTTCACCCATTGGTTCTGCTGGACCTGGTAGCCCGAAAAGATGCCGATGTCAAGCATGCAGTCGCGGTAATCGCGCCCGTGGGCGATGGTGATGTAGTTGTCGTCGACCATGCGGTTGTGGGTGGGGTCGAGCCCGATCCAACGGCCGTCGTGGTAGATCTCCACCCATGCGTGCGTCGCACCCTCGCCGCCCAGCAGGCCCGCGATGTAGCGGGCGGTCAGCCCGACGTGGCGGCACACCGAGAGCATCACGTGCGCGTAGTCCTGGCACACGCCCTTGCGCTGGGCGAGCGCCTGCTCGGCGGTGGTGCGGATCGTGGTCGAGGCGGGCGTATACGTGAACGCCTGATACACCTCGTCCATCACCTCCCATGCCTGATCAATCGGCGTGGCGTCGGCCGGCAGCCCGGCGATGCGCGCCCGGCACGCCGCGATCATGGCCTCGACGCACGGCCCGGGAATCGTCAGCGCCGAGTTGAACCGGTACAGCGGCTTGTAGATCTCCGACTTGATGTGGGCGTTGTCGACGAACGCGATGCCCTTCACCGAATAGCTGAATATCGTGTGAGGCTGCGGGATGAACCCGGTCATGACCACGGAATCGAACGAGTCGATGGTCGTCTCCAGTTCGACGTCCGGCTCGATGGCGACCTCCACGTCCACCACCTGCTGTCGCGGGCCGGTCGCAGGCACGCAGCGCAGTTGGAAACGATGGTCGGTGACCGGCGAGCTGAACGTCAGCTTCATCTCGTAGTCAAACACCAGTTTCTTCATGACGGCAGGCTCCTCGTCGGATAATGCTCGCAAAAATCCACTCTAGTCTAGCAGAAACGGCGGAGGTCATCCGTCAGCTGACGGCCGCCGACCGGTCACGCTCCGATCGGCGGTCTGCCCCTCACGGACGCTTGGCGTCCATGTTCATCGCGTTGAGCATGCCCGCGTCCTTCGGGTCGCCGGTGATGGCCCGGCTGTTGAAGTCGGTGAGGAACTCGTTCAGGCGGCTCGTCAGCTCCGGGTAGCCGCGGCTCGGCAACTGCCCGAGTAGCCAGCTGATGCCGGACACGAAGCATGAGGGCAACGGCATGCCGTCGAGCGTGCGCGAGTAGGTCTCCAACTTGGCGAGCGGCGCGTCGAGCTCGCTATTGTCCAGATGGAAGCGGGTGTACAGGTCGATGCGCTCGATGTACTTGCCGATGAACACGAACGCCTTCAGTGTGATGTCTGCGGTGGAGTTCTCGATGCCGCCCCAGAACGCGAGCATGTCGTCGGCGATGTCACGCTGCGAGTAGATGTCATCCGCGCTGGCGGAACGCTCGGCGGCCTCGGTGATGTTCTTCACCGCGAGCTCGACGTACTGCAGCAGCCTCGACGTCAGCTCCGGGCGCAGCACCACGGCGTTGTTGAACGCGGCGACGATGGCGGAGCGCACCGAGTCGGGGTTCGTGCCGTCGTAGAGGAAGGAGTGGATGAACCCGTCGAAGTCCTCGAAATCCTGCGGTAGGTCGAGCGCCTTCGCGAACGGGCGGAACGCGTCCACATCGGTGTCCATCACGCGGTCGTAGAAGGGGAAGAACTGCACGAGTGTCGTGAACGCGCGCTCGGTGTACCGCCCGAGCCAGTACAGGTTGTCGGCCTTCGACGCGGTGACCAGCGACAGCGAGTGCCGCTTCGAATGCGGAATGAGGTTCACCGAGGCGACCGACTCCTCGCGCTGCTTGTCCGTGCTGCCGTCTTCGGGCGCCAGCACCCACGTATCCTTGAATCCGCCGCCCTGCGACGAGTTGACGATCATCTGGCCGGGCACTGACGAGTAGCGCGTCAAGCCGGAATACCACACGTGCGTGTTCTGCCCGGTGACCACGAATGCGCGCAGATCGCACTTGCGCGGGCTCACCTCGCCACTGTCCGGGTCGATCACGTCGATGTCGCGGAACTGGATGACCTCCTGCGCGATAAACCGGCGCGGATCCTCCTTGATGCGGTCGGCCAGATCCTCCCGCGCGGCCTCGTCGAGCGACGAGCCGAACACGACGCCGTAGCCTCCGGCTTCCGCCACGTCCTTGATGACCAGCTCGCCCATGCGGTCGAGCACTTCCTTGCGGTCCTTCTCGAACATCGGCATGTAGGTCGGCGCGTTGTGCAGGATCGGCTCCTCGTTGAGGTAGTAACGGACCATCTGCGGTACGAAATAGTAGATCGCCTTGTCGTCCGCGGCCCCGTTGCCGGGCGCGTTGATGATGGCGACGTTGCCGGAACGGTAGGCCGACAGCAGTCCGGGCACGCCGATAACCGAGTCCGGGTTGAACGCGAACGGGTCGAGGTATTCGTCGGACAGTCGGCGGTACACGGCGCCCACGCGATGCCGGTTGCCGGCATAGTCGAGGAAGTACAGCTTGTTGTCGACGACTTCCAAGTCTTCGGGGAACGCGAGCGCCGCGCCGGTCTTCTCGGCCAGGTAGGCGTGCTCGAAGAACGCCGAATTGTAGCGCCCCGGCGTGAGCACGACGGCGATGCCTTCGGTGGATACGAAGTCCATGGCCTTGCGCAGCAGCCGCGGATAGTCGCGGTTGTCGCGCACATGCACGTCGCGGAACAGTTTGGGATTCGTACGGCGTTCGATGTCGCGCGCGAACAGCGGGTAGCTGGCTCCCGACGGGATGCGCAGGTTGTCTTCCAGCACCCACCAGCGCCCGTCCTCGCCTTGGACGAGGTCTTCGCCTGCGATGTGCGCGAAGATGCCGCCGGGAGGAGTCACGCCGTTGACTTGCGGAAAGTAGCCGGCCGACGTGTACACGTATTCTTCGGGGATGACGCCGTCGTGGATGATGCGCTTGTCTGAGTAGATGTCTTTGAGGTAGGCGTTGAGTGCGTTCACGCGCTGCTTGAGGCCGGCTTCCAGCTCGTCGAATTCGTCGGATTCGATGATGCGCGGGATCGGGTCGTATGGAAACAGCCGGTCGTGGTATTCGCCGTTCTTGTATACGCCGAAACGCACGCCGTTGCGGCTCAGTTCACGGTTGATGTCTCCTCGCCTGTTGACCAGTTCCTCGGCGAATTGTCGGGCTGACCGTTCTGTCATGGCGACTCCTTGTCTCACAGATACGCATGCTGAACGCTTATGCTCTATGATACTGAACTCGTCCCAGCGTATGCGGCCGTGGTTTCCGCATTCGCTCGAAAAATCGACAATCATGTTACGAATCGGTCGCGCCGCGAACGGTTCGCCGGCATGCCGAACGTCTGTCTTCGCGCCCGCCCCCGCGTCTACAGCGTGCGCTTGGCGCGTATACGCTCGGCCCGTTCGGCGAGCTCGTCGTCGGCGGGATAGGCGACGTGCTCCAGCGTCAACCCTTGCGGCGCGATCGGCCCTGTGGAGCCCTCGCGCAGCGGCACGGCCATCTTCTCTCGGAACCAGTCGGTCGAGCGCTTGCCCATGCCGACCTGTATGCAGCCGCCGACCAGCGAGCGCACCATGTTGCGAGCGAAGGCGTCGGCGACGATGGTGAAGCACAGCAGGTCGGACTCGGCGGCCGGCGTGCGGTATCGCTCCCCCATGCCGTCGACGACCAGCGGCCGGGTGGGGATCCGCCGCCAATATGCGGTTTTGACCTCGCGAATCGTGGTACCGCCCGGATTGGGGGTGGCGAACGAGCCGAAATCATGCAGTCCGATGGTCATCGCGGCGGCCTCGTTCATCGCGGCGACGTCGAGGTCGGCGTCGAGGTGCAACACGAAGCCGCGCAGACGCGGGTCGACTTCGCTGGCACGGTCGGCCACGCGATACACGTAAGTGCGTTCCAGTGCGGAGAACCTCGCGTCGAATCCGCTCGGCGCGACCGTCACGTCATGGATGGTGATGTCTGCGGGCAGCATGCGTTGCAGACGGTGCTTGAGCGCTACGGTCGGCGGCACGCTCATGTGCCCGACGCAGCGGCTCAGCGTTTCCTCGCCGATGTCGAGATGGCAGACCTGATGCGAGGCGTGCACGCCCGTGTCGGTGCGGCCGGCGACGGTCAGGCGCAGCGGCTCGGCGGGATCGTCGACCGGCACGCGCGTAATCGTGTGCAGCACCCGTTCGATCTCGCCCTGCACGGTGCGAATCGTCGGCTGCTTCGCCCATCCGAAGAAGCCGCCGCCGTCATATGCCAGGTCAATGCGCAATCTCATCACGCCCACCAGTATATCGACGCCGCGCCGAGTCCCCTTCCCCACCTCGCGACACCCATGTGCCGATACACTGTGTGTAAATGTTGGATGTAATGGTAAACTTTGTTTACATTGGAGCAAAGTCGCAACGAATGCGGCGATGCGCCAACCAATCAGCGAAGATTCCGACAATAACAGAAACAACATTACCCACATACCCAATGGAGAGATTATGCGATTGAGGAGAGTGAAAGCGGCCATAGGCAGCGTCCTGGCAGCCGTGACACTACTGAGTATGTCGCTGACCGGCGTCACGGCGGCGCAAGCCAGCGATGACAATCTTGCACTGAATCAGACCGTAACGGCCAGTTCATATGAAGTGGCGTCGACTGCGCCCGAGAAGGCCGTGGACGGCGATCTCGGCACACACTGGGGCACCGCGCAGAACAAGGCCGCAAACGAATGGATCGAGGTCGGCTTGGGCGGCACCAAGACCGTCAAGCAGATCAACATCGATTTCGAGCGCGAAGATGCCAATCAGAACATCACCAGTTTTAAAGTCGAGCTGAAGCAGGGCGACACCTATACCAAGGTGTATCAGAAGGACACCCGCGCCAAGCAACAGGAGATCATCCGGCTTGACCAGGCACAGCAGGCGTCCGCCGTGAAGGTGATCGTACTGTCCGCCGACGGCGGCACCATGAACTGGGTCAACGTGGGCATCAACGAGATTTCCGTGTACTCCGCACCCAAGGAGACCGTGCTCGACACGGCCGACACGAACCACATGCTCGGCGCCACCATGACCGCCTCCAGCAACGAGACGGCGACGCTCACCCCCGACAAGGCGATCGACCAGAACCGCACCGGCCGCAACAACCGTTGGGCCAGCGGCTACGAGACCCCGAGCAACATCTGGCTGAAGGCGGAATTCCCGCGGCTCACCGCAGTCAAGGACATCCGCATCTATTTCTTCGAGCGTGACGTGAATCCGAAGCCTACCAATGTCCAGAGCTTCGACCTGTCCTACACCGACTCCGAAGGCACCGAGCACACGCTCAAGTCCGGCTACGCGATGACGGTCTCCGGGACCGGTTATGTCGCTGACGTCGTCATCCAGCTCGATCAGGCCGTCAACGCCCGCTCGCTCAAGCTGTCGAACTTCGCGATCAAAAGCTCCGAATACAACAACGTGAGCGTCGCCGAATGGGAGGCGTATTCGAACGATCAGGCCGAGCCGGGCGCCACGCTCGACAGCGTGGTCTCCGACCTCGAATCCAACCACCTGACCATCGAGACCGACACCGACACGCTGGCTCTGCCCACTGTGCCCGACGGCTACACCGTCAAGTTCAACGGCGCCGACTACGAGCAGCTCATCGCCGCCGACGGCACCGTCAACCACCCGCTGGTCGACAAGACCGTGCAGGTCGCCTACGTCGTCACCGACACCGCCACCGGCAACACCAAGACGACCTCCGACATCCCCTACGTCGTCAAGGGCACCAACCAGCAGCAGGAAGGCAACAACGCCAAGCCGACCATCATCCCCGAAATCGCCGAATGGCATTCGACCAGTGCCGCCAAGCTGGCGGCCTCCACCGTGACAAAGGTCGTCTACGACGATGATTCGCTCAAGGCCGTGGTCGACGAGTTCGTCGCCGACTACAAGGACTTCACCGGCATCAAGCTGACCGCCAAGAAGGGCGCCGCCGAAGCCGGTGCGTTCAACTTCGTCAAGACCGACTCCACGGCCGCGATCGCGCAGCTCGGCGACGAAGGCTACACGATGAACATCCAGGCCGACCGCGTGGTCGCCAAGTCGTCCAGCGTGACCGGCAACATGTACGCGATGCAGACGATCCTGCAGATGACCAAGCAGGACGCCAACGGCTTCGTGATCGGTTCGATGCGCGACTACCCGCGCTTCACCACCCGCGGACTCCTGCTCGACGTGGCCCGCAAGCCCGTCTCGCTGGAGATGATGCGCGAGATCACCCGCACGATGCGCTACTACAAGATGAACGACTTCCAGGCGCATCTGTCCGACAACTACATCTTCCTAGAGAACTACGGCAAGGGCGACAACGAGGACGAGGCGTTCAAGGCCTATGACGCGTTCCGTCTCGAATCCAGCCTGACCAACGACAAGGGCGAATCGCCCACGGCCGAGGACTACTCCATCTCCAAGAAGACGTTCAAGCAGTTCATCCAGGACGAGCGCGCCCTCGGCATGAACGTCGTGCCGGAGATCGACGTGCCCGCGCACGCCAACTCCTTCACGAAGATCTGGCCCGAGCTCATGGTGAAGGGACGGGTCTCCCCGATCAACAGCAACCGACCGCTCATCGACCACCTCGACGTGTCCAAGCCCGAGACCATCGCCAAGATCAAGGAGATCTTCGACGACTACACCAAGGGCGACGACCCGACGTTCGACAGCGACACGACCGTGCACATCGGTGCCGACGAGTTCCTCTACAACTACACGGCATACCGTAAGTTCATCAACGAGATCGTCCCCTACATCAAGGACACGAACACCGTGCGCATGTGGGGCGGCCTGACTTGGATCAACGACCACAAGACGGAGATCGCCAAGGACGCGATCGAGAACGTCGAGATGAACCTGTGGTCCAAGGACTGGGCCGACGGCCTCCAGATGTACAACATGGGCTACAAGCTGATCAACACGATCGACGACTACGGCTACATGGTGCCCAACGGCAGCTACGGACGTGCCAACGCGTACGGCGACCTGCTGAACATCAGCCGCGTCTTCGACAGCTTCGAGCCCAACAAGGTCCGCAGCAGCGGCGGCTACCAGGCCGTGCCCTCCGGCGACGACCAGATGCTCGGCGCCGCGTTCGCGATCTGGAGCGACAACATCGACAAGAGCGCATCGGGTCTGACCGAATCCGACCTGTACTGGCGCTTCTTCGACGCGATGCCGTTCTACGCCGAGAAGACCTGGGCCGCCACCGGCAAGGAGAAGGGCACCGCCGCGAAACTCACGGCGCTGGCCGCCAAGCAGGGAACCGGCCCTCGCACCAACCCATACTACCAGGCCACTTCGAAGAACAGCGTCTACGAGAGCTACGACTTCAACGACGGGCTCGCCGACGCCAGCGGCAACGGCCGCGACCTGACCATCGGCGACGACAGCAAGGCCGCCGTCAAGGACCAGTCGCTCAAGCTCGCCGGCGGCTCCAGCTATGCCACATCCAAGCTCGACAAGCTCGGCAACGGCAACGAGCTGACGTTCGACGTGACGCTCCAGCAGGCTGCCAAGCCCGGAGACATCCTCTTCGAGGCCGACGCTCCGTACGGCACGCATGACATCCGCGTCATGGAGAACGGCAAGCTCGGCTTCACGCGAGAGCTGTACAACTACTACTTCGATTACGAGCTGCCGGTCGGCAAGACGGTCACCGTGACCATCAAGGTGGACCAGCAGACCACGAAGCTGTATGTTGACGGCGAATTCGTGAGCGACGCGACCGGCAAGTACATCGACAAAGGCATCGAGAAGAAGACCGGCATCACCGCCGCGACCTTCGCACTGCCGCTGCAGCGTATCGGCTCGAAGACCTCTGCGATCAACGGCGTCATCGACAACGTCATCGTCAAGAAGTCCGAGGCCGAGACAGACCAGTACAACAAGTCCTGCTGGACCGGCACGACCAATTCCGAGACCCAATACAACGACACGGAAGGTCTGCTGCGGTACGCGTTCGACAACAACCCGAGCACCATCTGGCATTCCAACTGGAAGGGCGCCACGGACAAGCTGACCGGTTCGAACTCGTTCTACGCCGAGATCGACATGTGCCAGAAGTACACGATCAACCAGTTCTCCTTCACGCCGCGTACCAGCCAGGACAGCGGACAGGTGACCAAGGCCGATCTGTACGTCAAGGCCAACGCGAACGACGAGTGGAAGCAGGTCGCCACGGATCAGGTGTTCGAGGCCAGCCGCGCCAAGAAGACCTTCATGTTCGACGAGCAGGAAGTGCGGTACGTCAAGTTCGTGGCCAAGTCCTCGAACGATGGCTGGGTCGCGGTCTCCGAGTTCGGCGTGGCGAACAAGCCGTCCTCCACCGTGCGCGTATTCGTCGCGGCCGATCCGGCCGAAGGCGGTACGGTGAGCGTAGCCGCCGAGGGCGAAACCGGCACCGATACGGCCGTGGACGTCGCATCCGGTGCCTCGGTGACCGCCAAGGCGGTCGCGGCGGCTGGCTACACATTCAGCGGCTGGTTCACGACGGCCAGTGAGACGGCGGTTTCCACCGATGCCACGTACACGTTCGCAGCCGACGGCAACACGGCTCTGACCGCGAAGTTCACCAAGGACTCCACGCCGGATCCCGGCCCGAAGCCGACCATCAGCTCGATCGCCGTCACCAAGCCGACCGTCACCGATTACAAGGTCGGCGACACGTTCGACGCCACTGGACTGGCGGTCACCGCCACGATGTCGGACGGCAGCACGAAAACCCTGACGGCCGGCGAGTACACGCTCGCAGCCACGCAGGACGGTGCCGCGGTCGCGCTTGACGAGGCGTTCGCCAAGGCCGGAACGGTCACTGTCACGGTCACCGCCAACGGCAAGACCGCCACCTTCGACGTGACCGTGACGGCCAAGGATCCCGATCCGGAACCCGCGACGCTCAAGTCCATCAAGGTCACGTCCAAGCCGGACAAGGCCACGTACACCGTGGATGAGACGTTCGCCAAGACCGGTCTCGCGGTGACGGGCACCTGGTCCGACGGCAAGACGGCGCTGCTGAAGGACAGCGAATACAAGCTGTCCGCGGTCGACGCCGACGGCAAGACCGTCGACCTGACCAAGCCGTTCACGGCCGCGGGTGACATCACCGTCACAGTGACCTCCGGCAAGCTCACCGACTCCTTCACGATCACCGTCAAGACGAAGACCGTGACCCCGACTCCTGGCGACAACAAGCCGGGCGAGAACAAGCCTGGTGCCGACAAGCCGAAGCCGAACACGCCTGACGAGGTCGCCAAGACCGGTGCTTCGGTCACGGCGGTCTTCTTCAGCGCCCTGTTGCTGTTGTCCGCAGGCTACCTGCTGGTGCGTAAGCGCAGGATCTGACCGAATCACGTGTCATCCCCCCGCGGATGACACACTGAGACCCTAGAGGGGGCTCCCGGTTCACGCCGGGAGCCCCCTCTTCCGTTGCGTGCAGGTACGTAATAACGTGGATATGTCATTATCGCCTACTGTTGCGTTCGTAAGTGCGCGCAGAAACGACGAGTCCGCGCACTTAGATACGCAAACGGGGCTATTTGCGTTCCTAAGTGCGCACGGTTGTCGTTTCGGCGCGCACTTAGGAACGCAACCGCATCTGATGCCAACGCACCCGCTGGCGGAGGGCTGTCCGTGCAACAGACTAGGGCCCGTCAACAGCCTCCAGTACCACCCAACAAACAAAAAATAGGGGCTGGAAACCAGTTACGGTTCCCAGCCCCTATCAATGTCTATGAGACGGGTTTCACTCGGCCTTGTCGGCGGTCTCCTCGGCAGCGGTCTCGGCGGGCGCCTCAACCGGAGCTTCAGCGGCGGCGGTCTCCTCGACCGGAGCCTCGGTAGCGGCGGCGACCTTGGTGGCGGCCTCAGCTTCCTTGACGACAGCCTTCTTCGGGCTTACCGGCTCGGTGACGAGCTCGATGATGGCGGCAGGCGTGGAGTCGCCCTTGCGCGGAGCGATCTTGACGATACGGGTGTAGCCGCCCTCACGCTGCTCCATCTGCTCGGCAATCTGAGTGAACAGCACGTGCACGACGGACTTGTTGCGGATGACGCGCATCACGCGACGACGGGAGTGCAGGTCACCGCGCTTCGCGAAGGTGATCAGGCGCTCGGCCAGCGGACGAAGGCGCTTGGCCTTCGGCAGCGTGGTGGTGATGCGACCGTGCTGGAACAGGCTGGTGGCCATGTTCGCGAGCATAAGGCGCTCATGGGCCGGGCTTGACGCCAGACGCGGGCCCTTCTTGGGTGTAGGCATAGTTTCTCCTTATAGCCCGTCGGATTCAGGTGGGCACATGCCCGAACGTCCGAATCCGACGGTTATATCTGTTGCGAAAGGTGACGTCACTCGTCCTCAGGCGAGAAGAACGTACCACCTTCCAAGTTGTTGGTATCGAAGCCCAGCGGCGACGACTTCAGCGACAGTCCCATGGACTGCAGCTTGTCCTTGACCTCGTCGATCGACTTCATACCGAAATTGCGAATATCCAGCAGATCCTGCTCGGTGTGAGCGACAAGCTCGCCGATCGTGTGGATGCCCTCGCGCTTGAGGCAGTTGTAGCTGCGCTGCGTGAGGTTGAGATCCTCGATCGGGACGGCCATCTCGGGGTTGGTCTCCTCCGCGACGGGAGCGGGACCGACTTCGACGCCTTCGGCCTGCACGTTGAGCTCACGGCACAGGCCGAACAGCTCAACCAGGGTGGAGCCAGCGGAAGCCACCGCATCACGCGGTGAAATGGCCGGCTTGGTCTCCACGTCCAGAATAAGCTTGTCGAAATCAGTGCGCTGTTCGACGCGCGTGGCCTCGACCTTGTAGCTTACCTTGAGCACCGGGGAGTAAATCGAATCGACCGGGATACGACCGATCTCATCGGTGTCCTGCTTGTTCATCTGCGCGGGGACGTAGCCACGGCCACGCTCGACAGTGAACTCGATTTCGAGTTCGCCATCGTCGGCGAGGGTTGCGATGTGCTGGTCCGGGTTGGCGATGGTGACACCGGCGGGCGGTGTGATGTCGCCCGCGGTGACTTCGCCATTGCCGCTCTTGCGCAGATACATGACCACGGGCTCGTCGTACTCGCTGGTCAGCACGATGCCCTTGATGTTCAGCAGAATCTCAGTGACGTCTTCCACGACACCCGGCAGAGTGGTGAACTCATGCAGGGCACCGGAAATACGCACGGAAGTGACCGCCGCGCCCGGAATCGAGCTCAGCAGTGTGCGGCGCAGCGAATTACCAAGCGTGTATCCGAAACCGGGCTCAAGCGGCTCGATGACGAAACGGGAACGCTGCGGATTGATGGATTCCTCGGTAAGTGTCGGACGCTGTGCGATAAGCACTGTGTGTATCCTTTCAGCTTCTGGACGGTGGTGCACTCACCTTCCGTAAGCGGTTTTGGATGGATGAGATTGCTGAGTGCTCAGACGCGACGACGCTTCGGGGGACGAACGCCGTTGTGCGCTTGCGGAGTGACGTCGGTGATGGAACCGACTTCGAGTCCAGCGGACTGGAGAGAACGGATGGCGGTCTCACGACCGGAACCCGGGCCCTTCACAAAGACATCGACCTTCTTGACGCCGTGTTCCATGGCCTTGCGGGCCGCGGACTCGGCCGCCATGCCAGCGGCGTACGGAGTGGACTTACGGGAGCCCTTGAATCCGACATCGCCACCGGACGCCCAGGACACGACTGCGCCGGACGGGTCGGTGATGGAGATGATGGTGTTGTTGAACGTTGACTTGATATGCGCCTGCCCGACGGGGATCGACTTGCGATCACGACGACGAGGCTTGCGCGCGGCCTGCTTAGGAGCTGCCATTGACCCTCGTTTCCTTGTAACGAACTGTTGTTTTGGATTGGATCCGGACGATGGGTGTCACCCCGTGGCCCGAATCGACGCCACCCTATTACTTGGTGGCCTTCTTCTTTCCGGCGACCGTGCGCTTCGGACCCTTGCGGGTGCGGGCGTTGGTCTTGGTGCGCTGACCGCGCACGGGAAGTCCCTTACGGTGACGCTGGCCTTGGTAGCAGTTGATCTGGATCTTGCGACGGATGTCCGCGTCGATTTCACGACGCAGATCGCCCTCGATCTTGTAATTGCCTTCGAGGTAATCACGCAGCGTAATCAGCTGCTCATCCGTCAGATCCTTGACGCGAATATCCGGGTTGATACCGGTCGCGGCAAGCGTTTCCTTGGCACGAGTGCGACCTACACCGAAAATATAGGTGAGGGCGATCTCGATGCGCTTCTCATTGGGGATGTCGACTCCGGCAAGACGTGCCATTGCGATTCCTTCTGTGTTCACGCAGGTCGTGCACCGAGTCTTCCGGTTTCCCGGCCCGGGCCTGCGTACCCGGGGTTCAGCTGTCCGCTGTGACTCAGCGCCTTATTTACTTGTTGCCGCTGGAATCTGCTCTCAGCCCTGGCGCTGCTTGTGGCGCGGGTTCGTGCAGATCACCATGACGCGGCCGTGACGGCGGATCACGCGGCAGTTTTCGCAGATCCTCTTCACGCTAGGGCTGACCTTCATGGTTTTCCTTTGCTTGTACCTATTTACTTGTAACGGTACGTAATACGTCCGCGGTTCAGATCGTAGGGGCTCATTTCCAGCACGACGCGATCCTGCGGCAGGATGCGGATGTAGTTCTTCCGCATTTTGCCGGAAATCGTCGCCAGCACGATGTGCTTGTTCTCAAGTTCGACGCGGAACATCGCATTCGGCAACGCTTCCACTACCTGACCTTCGACTTCAATCACACCGTCTTTTGCCATAAGCCTTACAGTCCATTCCTTGGGTGTATTACACTTGTATGTCCGAAGACACACCAAATTTAAAGGATATATCATAACGGGTCACGACACGCCGAGGCGTGCATGACCCGTTATAATTCCTTGCTTTATCTTTGCTCCTGCCGGCGATACGACCGGCAGCAGCAATCAGTCGCTCAGCGCGGCGACGATGTTGGCCTGAATGGCGTCGATGTCACCGACGCCGTCAATGGCGACCAGCTGGCCGCGGCTCTTGTACGTGTCGAGCAGCGGAGCGGTTTCCTTGGCGTACGTGGCCAGACGCTTGGCGATGGCCTCGGGGGTGTCGTCAGAACGGCCCTGCTCCTGCGCGCGCTTGGCGATGCGCTGCATCAGCACATCGTGGTCGGCGTCAAGGGCGACGACCTTGTCCAGCGGCGTGCCGAGCTCTTCGAGCATCGCGTCAAGCGCCTTGACCTGGGAGGCGTTGCGCGGGTAGCCATCGAGAATCCAGCCGTTCTTGGCGTCGTCCATGGCCAGACGGTCCTTGACGATCTTGTTGGTGAGCTCGTCGGGCACCAGTTCGCCCTTGTCGGTGTACTTCAGCGCTTCAAGGCCGAGCTCGGTCTTGTTCTTGATGTTGTAGCGGAAGATGTCGCCGGTCGAGATGGCGGGGATGCCGTAGTGCTCGGCGAGCAGGGCGGCCTGGGTGCCCTTGCCGACACCTTGCGGGCCCATGATCAGCAGTCGCATGTGGTCTCCTTGGTGAAGTGAATACGTTATATATGTGCGCTCCCGTAAAAACGGGAGCGCAGAAGGATCAGCCTTCCTTGTGGTCGATGTCTTCGAGCAGGAAGCCGGTGTACTGGAACTGCTCGGTCTGGGCCTTGGCCTGACGCAGCGTGTCAAGGCCAACGCCCGCGATGATCAGGATCGTGGTGCCGCCGAACGGCAGCTTGGAGTTGAGGTTCAGCGCCATGATCAGCACGGTCGGGATCAGCGCGACGAACAGCAGGTACACGGCACCGACCGTGTTGAGGCGGTTCATCACGTAGTTCAGGTAACGGCTGGTGGCGTTGCCGGCGCGGATGCCGGGGATGAAGCCACCGTATTCCTTCATGTTGTCGGCGGTCTCGTCCGGGTTGAACGTGATCGACGTGTAGAAAAAGCAGAAGAACACGATCATCAGCGCATACAGCGCGATGTACCACACCGAAGTGGTGTTGGCGAGGTTCTTGTTGATCCAGTCGACCCAGGACTGTCCCGACTTGCCGAACTGCGCGATCAGCGTCGGGATGGCTAGGATGGAGGACGCGAAGATCGGCGGGATGACACCGCTCATGTTGATCTTCAGCGGCAGGTAGGTGGAGGAGCCGCCGTACATCTTACGGCCGATCATGCGGCGCGTGTACTGCACGGGGATGCGGCGCTGGCTCAGCTCGACGAAGTCGACGAAGACAAGGATGACCACCAGCACGCCGGTGACGATGCCGAACTTCAGCCAATCGCCGTTGGTGCCGTTGGTGCCCCAACCGATCTCCCACAGCTGCGGCAGGAAGCCGGAGCAGATGGACATGAAGATCAAGATGGACATACCCTGGCCGATGCCCTTGTCGGTGATCAACTCGGCCATCCACATGATCAGGCCAGTACCACCGGTCATGATCAGAACCATGACGGAGAGGTTCCACACGGAGTTGTCCGGAATCGGCGAGGAGCACATGTTGTTGAACAGTGCGCCGGACTGTGCGGTCACCAGAATCGTGGTGGACTGCAGCACGGCCAGGCCGATGGTGAGGTAACGCGTGTACTGCGTCAGCTTGGCCTCACCGGACTGTCCTTCCTTGTGCAGCGCCTCGAAGCGCGGGATGACCACGCGCAGCAGCTGCACGACGATGGAAGCGGTAATGTACGGCATGACACCCAGCGCGAAAATGGACAGCTGCAACATTGCACCGCCCGAGAAGAGGTTGACCAAGCCGATGAAGTTTTCCTGGCTACCGCTAAGTGTGTTGATACAATCCTGCACCGTCTTGTAGTTGACTCCCGGCGTCGGGATGAACGAACCAATACGGTAGATGATGATCATGGCTAAGGTAAAGAGGATCTTGTTCCTCAGTTCCTTGGTCCGAAAGGCTTGGATTAACGTCCTCACAAGGATTCCTTTCCGTTGTGCGCGCCGCCGGCGCACCGAAGCAAACAGACTCTAACCGTCGAGTCTAGCGTACGGGGTCTACCCGCAGACACGCTGGTGTCATATGTCGTATGACGAGTCGTAATGACAGATAAGGCCCTCGCCCGCGACATGAGCGGGGAGGGCCTTATCTCATTGGTCACATGCAGTGTTGCCGAACAACAATCAGTTTTCGGAAACAGAGCCGCCGGCGGCCTCGATCTTGGCCTTGGCGGAAGCGGATGCCTTGGCGCCCTTCACGGTGACGGCCACGGTGATGTCACCATCGCCGAGAACCTTGACCGGGAAACCACCACGGACAGCGCCCTTGGCAACCAGCGCGTCAACGGTGACCTCGCCGCCCTCGGGGAACAGCTCCCCAAGAGCGGAGACGTTGACAACCTGGTATTCCTTCTTGAACGGGCTCTTGAAGCCACGCAGCTTCGGCAGGCGCATGTACAGCGGCAGCTGGCCGCCTTCAAAGCCCGGACGAACCTGGTAGCGCTTCTTCGTACCCTTGTCGCCACGACCCGAAGTCTTACCCTTGGAGCCTTCACCACGACCGATGCGAGTACGGTCCTTCTTGGCACCCGGGGCGGGCTTCAGATTGTGCATCTGCAGGAGTTCATCTTCGTTGGCCATAATCAGTCAGCCTCCTCAACGGTAACGAGGTGACGAACCGTGAGAATCATGCCGCGGGTAACGGAGTTGTCCTCACGAATCACGCTCTGGCCGATCTTGCGCAGACCAAGGGACTGGGCGGTCGCGCGCTGCTTGGGCGTGCGGTTCACCAGACCATGGTGCAACGTGATCTTCAGGTTAGCCATCACTCACCATCCTTCTGTTCAGCGGCGGCCTTGGCCTGAGCCTCTTCACGAGCCTTCTTGGCCTCGGCGATGCCGGCGGCGCGAGCGCGGAGCATCGCATCGGGGGCGACCTCGTTCAGGGCGAGGCCACGACGGGCGGCGATCTCTTCCGGCTCCTCAAGCTGCTTGAGGGCGGCCACGGTGGCGCGAACCATGTTCACGGCGGTGGCGGAGCCCATCGACTTGGTGAGGATGTCGGTGATGCCGGCGCACTCCATGACGGCGCGCACGGGGCCACCGGCGATAACGCCGGTACCCGGGGCGGCCGGGCGAAGCAGCACGGTGCCGGCGGCATCATGGCCAATCACCGGGTGGGTGACGGTGCCACGAATGCGCGGAACGGTGAACATGTGCTTCTTGGCGTCGAGCTGGCCCTTGGCGATGGCCGCCGGGACCTCACGGGACTTGCCGTAGCCGACACCGACGGTGCCGTTGCCGTCGCCGACCACAACGAGGGCGGCGAAGCTGAACGTACGACCACCCTTGTGGGTCTTGGACACGCGGTTGATGGTCACCACGCGATCGAGCATCTCGTCGCCGTGGTTCTCCTCACGACGGTTGCGACGCTCGCCGCGTCGGCCTTCGCCACGCTGTCCACGACGGGACTTGCGCTCATCATTGTTGTTGTTCTCGGGTGCCGCAGTGTTCTGAGTCTCTTCAGCCACTTGGGTTTCCTTCACTTCGTTGTCGCTCACAGTGCCAGACCTCCCTCACGGGCGCCATCAGCGACGGCTGCGACGCGACCGGTGTACTTGTTGCCACCGCGGTCGAACACGACCTGCTCGATGCCTGCCGCCTTGGCCTTCTCAGCCACCAGCAGACCGACCTTCTTGGCGGCCTCGGACTTGGTGCCCTCGAAGCCTGCGAACTCGGCGGTCAGCGTGGAGGCGCTCACCAGGGTGTGGCCCTTGGTGTCGTCAACGATCTGAGCGACCATGTGACGGTTGGAGCGGGTGACGACGAGGCGCGGACGCTCCGGGGTGCCGACGACCTTCTTGCGAAGACGAGCGTGACGACGAAGGCGCGCGACGTTCTTGCCCTTACCTAGAATCTTGACGCTCATATCACTTACCAGCCTTTCCGGCCTTGCGCAGGATGCGCTCGTCCGCATACTTGATGCCCTTGCCCTTGTAGGGTTCCGGAGCGCGCAGCTTGCGGATGTTAGCGGCGACCTGGCCAACGACCTGCTTGTCGGTGCCCTTGACGACCACTTCGTTAGCGTTCGGCAGTTCGAAAGTGATGCCTTCCGGCGGGTTGACGGTGATCGTGTGAGAGTAGCCGAGAGAGAACTCGATGCCCTTGCCCTTGGCGACGGCACGGTAACCGGTGCCGACGATGAGCAGGCGCTTCTCGAATCCATCGTGCACACCCTTGACCATCGAGGCGATGATCGAGCGGCTCAGACCGTGCTTGGCACGGGTGGGACGCAGGTCATCCGCGGCGGTCAGGATAATTTCGTTGCCTTCGACCTGAGCGGTGATGCCCTCAGGGATGACGTAGGAATCGGAACCCTTCGCACCCTTGGCGGAGAAGTTCTGACCCTCGATAGCGACTTCCACGCCAGCCGGGATGGTGACGGGGAGCTTACCAATATGCGATGCCATGTGTCAGCTCTCCTTTCTCACCACACGTAGGCGACGATCTCGCCGCCAATGCCCCGGTCGAGGCATTCCTTCTGGGTCATCAGTCCCGAGCTGGTCGAGATGATGGCGATGCCGAGGCCACCGAGCGGCATCGGCAGGGAGTCGGACTTCGCGTAGCGACGCAGGCCCGGCTTCGAAATGCGCTTGATGCCCTGGATGGAACGCTCGCCGTTCGGGCCGTACTTGAGGGTGACCTCAAGGTCCTGGCCGACCTTGGCTTCCTTGGCGGTGAAGTCCTTGATGTAGCCTTCGCGCTTCAGGATCTCGGCGATGTTCGCCTTGAACTTGGAGTACGGCATTTCCACGGTCTCGTGCTTTGCCGCGCTCGCGTTACGCAGACGCGTGAGCATGTCTGCGATCGGATCTGTCATTGTCATGTGGGCTTGTTGCCCTTTCTCGCCGTGGTTTCCGCCGCCCTAGCGCCTGCACTGCAGACGTTCGGGCCGCGGACCTTCAGCGTCGATGTTTACCAACTGGACTTAGTGACTCCGGGCAGCTCGCCGCGGTGGGCCTTCTCGCGAAGGCAGATGCGGCACAGGCCGAACTTACGGTACACGGAGTGGGGACGACCGCAGACCTGGCAGCGCGTGTAGGCGCGCACCTTGAACTTCGGCTTGCCGGCCGCCTTGTTCTTAAGAGCGGTTTTTGCCATATCAGTTCTCCTTGAAGGGGAAGCCGAGGTGCTTGAGCAGCACGCTTGCTTCCTTGTCGTCCTTGGTGCTGGTCACCACGGTGATGTCCATACCACGCTGGTGATCGATGCTGTCGGGGTCGATCTCGTGGAACATGGACTGCTCCGTGAGGCCGAAGTTGTAGTTGCCCTGACCATCGAACTGCTTGCCGTTGATGCCGCGGAAATCGCGGATACGCGGCAGAGCCAGCGTCAGAAGGCGATCCAGGAACTCCCACATGCGGTCGCCACGCAGGGTGACGTACGCACCGATGGCCTGACCTTCACGCAGGTGGAACTGCGCGACGGACTTCTTGGCCTTGGTGATCTTCGGCTTCTGGCCGGTGATCAGAGTGAGGTCCTTGACGGCGCCTTCGATGAGCTTGGAGTCGCGGGCCGCAGCGCCGACGCCCATGGAGACGACGACCTTCTGGACACGAGCGACCTGCATGGGGTTGGAGTACTTGAACTCCTTCTCCAGCTCAGGAACGATGACGTCCTTGTACTGCTGCTTCAAGCGCGGAGTTGCCGGCGCCTCGATAGTGCTATCGGTCATGCCAGCTCCTTTCCGGACTTCTTGGCGACGCGCACGCGCACGGTCTTCACCTTGCCGTCACGAGCCTCCTGCTTAACATTCACGCCGACGCGGGTCGGCTCCTTGGTCTCCGGGTCGACCAGCATCACGTTGGAGCGATGGATCGGGGCCTCCACGGAGACGATGCCGGACTGCTGTCCCTGCTGCGTGGCGCGGACGTGCTTCTTGACGATCTGCACACCCTCGACGATCAGACGGTCGTTGGGCAGCACGCGGGTAACGGTGCCCTCCTTGCCGCGATCCTTGCCGCGGATGACCTTGACCAGGTCGCCGCTCTTGATCTTGGCTACCATGTCAGATCACCTCCGGAGCGAGGGACACGATGCGCATGAAGCGCTTGTCGCGCAGTTCACGGGCGATCGGTCCGAAGATACGAGTGCCCTTCGGTTCACGGCCGGAGCCGAGAATGACGGCGGCGTTCTCGTCGAACTTGATGTAGGAGCCGTCGACACGACGGTGCTCCTTGACGGTACGGACGACAACGGCCTTGACCACATCGCCCTTCTTGACCGACCCGCCAGGGATCGCGTCCTTGACCGAGGCGACAATGACGTCGCCCAGGCCGGCATAGCGTCGCTTCGATCCACCGAGCACGCGAATGGCAAGGAGTTCCTTGGCACCCGTGTTGTCGGCGACATGAAGCCGCGTTTCCTGCTGAATCATTGATTCTCCTTAGCCGAGCTGGTTCTCCCCGAGCACCCTGCCTGCCTATACCAGCGCAGGCAGGGTGTCTCGCGGAGCCTTGCCGAACTTGTTTACTTGGCGCGCTCGATGATGGATTCGAGACGCCAACGCTTGGTCTTGCTCAGAGGCCGAGTTTCCATAATACTCACGAGGTCGCCAACGTGGGCGTCGTTGTGTTCATCATGGGCCTTGACCTTCTTGGTGGAGCGGACGACCTTGCCGTACAGCGGGTGGGTCGAACGCTGTTCGAGCTCGACGGTGATGGTCTTGTCCATTGCCTCGGACACGACATAACCGCGACGAACCTTGCGGAAGTTGCGCTCTGTAGTATCAGCCATGCTTACTTCTCCTCCGACTTGGTCTCGGTAGCCTCAGGCTCCTGGCTGATGCCGAGCTCACGCTCGCGCAGGACGGTGTACATCCTGGCGATGTCGTGCTTGACCGCCTTGAGGCGGGCAGTGTTGTCGAGCTGACCGGTGGCAGCCTGGAAGCGCAGGTTGAACAGCTCTTCCTTGGACTTCTTGAGGAAGCCCTCGATCTCTGCGTTGGTCTTCTCGTTCAGATTCTTGATTGCGTAATCAGCGGTACCGACTGCCATCAGATATCACCACCTTCACGTGCGATAATGCGGCACTTCATCGGAAGCTTGTCGATGGCGCGGCGCAGAGCCTCGCGAGCGACTTCCTCGGACACGCCGCCGATCTCGAACATCACACGGCCGGGGTGGATGTTGGCGATCCAGAACTCGGGGGTACCCTTACCGGAACCCATTCGGGCGCCCAGCGGGTGCTTGGTCAGCGGACGGTCGGGGAAGATGTTGATCCACACACGACCACCACGCTTGATGTAGCGGGTCATGGCGATACGCGCGGCCTCGATCTGACGGTTGGTCACGTACGCCGGGGCAAGCGCCTGAATGCCGTAATCGCCGAAAGCGATTTCGGTGCCGCCCTTGGACATGCCAGAGCGGCCCGGACGATGCTGCTTACGATATTTGGTCCTCTTTGGGATAAGCATCAGCTCACTCCTTCGTTTCCGTTGCGGCAGGAGCCTCGGCGGCGGCCTGGGCCTCAGCCGGAGCGGCTTCGGTCGCGGCCTTCTGCTGAGCGCCGGAGGCACGGTTGCCACGGCGCGGGCGGCGATCGCCGCGACGGCCCTGACGGTTGTTGTTCTGCTGCGCCTGCTGCTCTTCGAACTCACGCTCGGTCATGTCGCCCTTGTAGATCCAGACCTTCACGCCGATGCGGCCGTAAGTGGTCTTGGCCTCGAAGAAGCCGTAATCAATCAGAGCGCGCAGGGTCTGCAGCGGAACGCGACCTTCGCGGTAGAACTCGGAACGGCTCATTTCCGCACCGCCGAGGCGGCCGGAGAGCTTGATACGGATGCCCTTGGCACCGGCGCGCATGGCGTCCTGCTGGGCCTTGCGCATGGCGCGACGGAAAGTGACGCGGTTGGTCAGCTGCTCCGCGATGCCCTGAGCGACGAGCTGGGCGTCCAGCGCGGCGTTCTTGACTTCGAAGATGTTGAGCTGGACCTGCTTGCCGGTCAGCTTTTCGAGCTTGGCGCGAACCTTCTCGGCCTCGGCGCCACGGCGTCCGATGACGATGCCCGGACGGGCGGCGTGGATGTCCACGCGCACGCGGTCACGGGTACGCTCGATGACGATACGGGACACGCCCGCACGCTCGAGATCCTTGTTCATGACCTTGCGGATCTTGTCGTCTTCGAGCACGAAATCACTGTAGCGCTCGCCGACCTTGTTGGAATCGGAGAACCACTTCGAGCGATGGCTCTCAGTGATGCCCAGACGGTATCCGAACGGGTTGATCTTCTGACCCATCTCAGCGATCCCCTTCCTTGTTGGCAACGATGACCGTGATGTGGCTGGTGCGCTTGTTGATACGAGCGGCACGGCCCTGCGCACGAGCACGGAAACGCTTCAGCGTAACGCCCTCGTCCACATAGGTCGTCTTGACGACCAGGTCATTCTCGCGGAACGGCTCACCGGCCTTGTCGGCCTTGACGCGAGCGTTGGCGATGGCGCTCTCCAGCACCTTGCGGACCGGAAGGGCCGCGGCCTGGGGGGCGAACTTCAAAATGGTAACGGCTTCGGTGGCCTTCTTGCCTCGGATGAGGTCGACCATGCGGCGAGCCTTGCGCGGCGTCACGCGGACGTGACGAGCGATTGCTTTAGCTTCCATAAGTCATTCTCTCCTTTAGCGGCGGGCCTTCTTGTCGTCCTTCACGTGACCCTTGAAGGTCTTCGTGGGGGCGAACTCACCGAGCTTGTGACCGACCATGGCCTCGGTGACGAACACCGGGACATGCTTGCGGCCGTCGTGAACAGCGAAGGTGTGTCCGATGAAATCAGGGGTGATCATCGAACGGCGAGACCACGTCTTGATGACGCTCTTGGTCCCCTTCTCGTTCTGCTCGTCGACTTTCTTCTGCAAGTGGGCGTCGACGAAGGGGCCCTTCTTGATGCTACGAGTCATCTTCTCGATACTCCCTTACTTGCGGTTCTTACCATTCGGACGACGACGAACAATCATCTTGTTCGAAGCCTTCTTCGGACGACGAGTACGAACCTCACCCTTGCCCCACGGCGAAACCGGCGGCTTGCCACCGCGGGTACGACCGCCGTGCGGGTGGTCGACGGGGTTCATGGACTCACCACGGGTCCACGGACGCTTGCCCATCCAACGGGCGCGACCGGCCTTGCCGAGCTGAATGTTGGCGTGCTCGGAGTTGCCGACCTCACCGATGGTGGCGCGGCAGCGAGCATCCACATTGCGGATTTCGCCGGACGGCATACGCAGCTGGGCGTAGGCACCGTCCTTGGCGACGAGCTGCACGGCGGCACCGGCGGAACGCGCGATCTTCGCGCCGCCCAGCGGACGGAGCTCAATGGCGTGCACGATCGTACCGGTCGGGATGTTCTTCAGCGGCAGGTTGTTGCCGGGCTTGATATCGGCCTTCTCGCCGGTCTCAATGGTGTCACCCTGCTTGATGCCCTCGGGGGCGATGATGTAACGCTTCTCGCCGTCGGCGTAGTGCAGCAGCGCGATGCGAGCGGTACGGTTCGGGTCGTACTCGATGTGAGCGACCTTGGCCGGCACGCCGTCCTTGTCCCAACGCTTGAAGTCGATGAGACGGTACTGGCGCTTGTGGCCACCGCCGCGGTGGCGGGAGGTCATACGGCCGTAAGAGTTACGACCGCCGGTCTTGCTGAGCTTGCGAACCAGCGACTTCTCAGGCGTGGTGCGCGTGAGCTCGGAGAAGTCCGAGACGGACGCGTTACGACGGCCCGCGGTCGTCGGCTTATAAACGCGGATAGCCATAATATAGTTCTTCCTTTAACTTTTCTCGGCTAACCTTCAGTTGCCAAAGATGTCGATCGACTGGCCCTCGGCAACGGTCACGATGGCGCGCTTCTGGGAAACACGCTGGCCGAAACCGGTGCGGGTGCGCTGGCGCTTGCCGGCGCGGTTGAGGGTGTTGACGTTCGTCACCTTGACCTTGAAGATCTCTTCGATAGCCTGCTTGATCTGCACCTTGTTCGCGTTCGGGGCCACCACGAAGGTGTACTGGCCGCGATCGGACAGGGCGTAGCTCTTCTCAGAGACGACAGGCTTCAGGATAATGTCATGTGCTGGCTTGTGAATAGCGACCATGATCAGGCCTCCTTGGCGGCCGGCTTGGTCTTCGCGTCGACGAAGGCCTCAAGGCCTTCCTTCGTGAAGACGACGTACTGAGCCGTGACCACATCGTACGTGTTGAGCTGATCGGCGAAGATCGGGTGAACGGTCGGGATGTTGCGCACCGACAGCCACTCGTTGACGTTATCGCGGGAGAACACCACGGTGGTGAACTTGTTCTCGGTCACCGGGGTGAGCGCGGCGATGGCGGCCTTGGTCGACGGGGTGTCGGTGACACCGAAGTCAACCACGGCGACGCGGCCGGCGTTGGCGCGATCGGAAAGCACGTAGCGCAGGGCCGCGGCCTTCATCTTCTTGGGGGTGCGCTGCGAGTAGTCACGCGGCTGCGGACCGAACACGGTGCCGCCGTGGTACCACTGCGGTGCACGGATGGAGCCCTGACGGGCACGACCGGTGCCCTTCTGCTTCCACGGCTTCTTGCCGCCGCCGGAAACCATGCCGCGGGTCTTGGTGGCGTGCGTGCCCTGACGGGCGGCAGCCAGCTGGGCCACGACGACCTGATGGATCAGCGGGACGTGAGCCTGGACCTCGTCGGCGGTGTGGCCGAAGAGCTCGGCGGGCGCCTCAACGGAGCCAGTGGCCTGGCCCTTGCCGTCAGTGACGTTGAGAGTAACGTTTGCCATGATAATCAGGCTCCCTTCACTGCGGTGCGGACGAGGACGATGCCGCCCTTGGGGCCGGGAATGGCACCCTTGATGGCGAGGACATTGTTCTCGGCATCAGCGGACATGACAGTCAGGCTCTGGACGGTCGCGGTCACGTGACCCATGCGGCCGGCCATGCGCTTGCCCTTGAGAATACGGCTCGGAGTGGCGCATGCGCCGACGGAGCCGGGGCGACGTTCGTTCTTGTGAGAACCGTGGGTACGGCGGTAGGACTTGAAGCCCCAGCGCTTGATCGTGCCCGCGAAGCCCTTGCCCTTGGTGGTGCCGGTGACATCCACCTCTGAGCCCTCGGCGAAAGCGTCGATGGACAGCTCCTGGCCGGGCTCGTACTCGGCGGCGTCCTCGGTGCGCACCTCGACGAGGTGGCGACGCGGGGTCACGCCGGCCTTGGCGAAGTGACCAGCGAGCGGCTTGGTCACCTTGGTGGGATCAATCTGGCCGTAACCGATCTGGATGGCCTTGTAGCCATCGGTCTCCTCGGACTTGACGGCCGTGACCACGTTGGTGGACACATCCACCAACGTGACGGGGACGAAGAAGCCGTTCTCGTCCCACACCTGCGTCATGCCAAGCTTGCGACCCAGCAGAGCCTTGTGGCTACCTCTTTGCGAAGTCATAACGATCCCTCCTCCCTTACAGCTTGATCTCGATGTTGACATCTGCAGGCAGATCGATGTGCATCAGAGAATCCACAGCCTTGGGGGTGGGGTCCACGATGTCGATGAGACGCTTGTGCGTACGCATCTCGAAATGCTCGCGAGAATCCTTGTACTTGTGAGGAGAACGAATAACAACAAACACGTTCTTCTCGGTCGGCAGAGGAACCGGGCCCACCACAGTGGCACCCGCGTTCGTCACCGTCTCGACGATTTTCTTCGCCGATTGGTCGATGACCTCATGGTCATAGGACTTAAGCCTGATGCGGATTTTCTGTCCCGCCATTGCCGTCCGCCCTTTCTAGCGATTCGTTGACTATTACCATCCTGCTAAAGGGCACCGGCGAGCATGACACACGAAAATACTTTTCGCGGCCATAACCACATCAGTGCGTAGACATGCAAGAAGCCCGTCGAAACGGACCCCTTGTTCCACGCTCGCTTTTTTGATTCCAATTTGCGAGCCCAAAACAGGCAACTTGTTCATTAAAGCACCAGGGGTACCTATAGGGAATTCGGGCGTGTCGCACGCCCGAATCCTGTCATATTTCCTCAGGGCTGCCGCCCCTCGGCGTCGCCTACCGGCAGCCCACCGGGCTACCGGCCACACGGCTCCGCGGGCGTGTCGCACGCCCGAATCCTGTCATATCCCCTCAGGGCTGCCGCCCCTCGGCGCTATCTGCGTTTCGTGAGGTTGATTTGGCACCTCGGGAACGTCTATCTGCGTTTCGTGAGGTTGTCAGAGCACGATACCCTCGGTATCACTGCCCTACGGTTGTTGGAATCATGCGGTTCCCGGAGCGCCTCTACTCTGCCATCAACCCCTCGAAATGCAGATAGATGTTTGCGAGTCCCAGAATCAACCCCTCGAAATGCAGATAGCCCATTATTCTCACCTCTCAGTGCGCCGATACGCCTATCCGTACGCGATTTTCAATGGGCTATCGGGAAAGGCACTAACCAAACGGCCCCGCGCACGGTTTTCGTGCCGTACGATGACAACCAACTTGGGAGAGACATTCAGGGAATCGGCGGTGCTTCCGCGGCGTACAACCGCGGCGCGCTCGCCCTCGCCGCGCTGCGTTCGACGGTCGGAGATGCGAAGTTCCGTGAGATCGAGAAGACCTGGGGGCAGGAACATCAGGAGCAGTTCGACCCGACTGGTCTGAAGATTACCGCGACTTACTCCGACAAGTCCACGAAGGCCATCGACCCGACCGATGAGGCCGTGACCTATCACTACGACTTCGCGAAACCGTCCGGCGCGGCGAAGATCACGGTGACCTATGACGGCCAGACCGCATCGTTCACGGTCAAGGTGACGGCCGATGCCGGAAACAAAACCGGCAACAACCCCAAGCAGCAGGCATCGCCGGTGCAAAACGGCAACGCCGTGGCCGTGCTCGCCACATCGATGACGACGGTGGTCATCGCCTCGTTCGGGGACCGGCTGCTGCCGTTATGCGGGGCTGGTGGCAGCCAGGTTTCGTGCGATGCCGTGGCGCAGTATCGGCAGGGCATTCGCGCACTGCCTGACTGGCGTTCCTGGACTGATGTGCAGGCATGGTGGCCGGCGTATTCCGTGCCGAAGGCGGCGTTGACGGCCGCAATCGTTTTCGCGCTGACGCAGTATGGCTCGGTGCTGTTCGTCAAAACGATGATTCGCGAATACGGGAAGCGATCCTACTTGGTGGCCTCATGGGTGTGGCACGCGGCGCTTGCCATCACCGGGTTCGCCGTCAATATGTAGCTGGGTGTCGTCGCGGTCGTCCTGCTGACGCGGTCAGTGGCGATACTGCTGCGATTCCGCGGGCAACGACGGCCAAAACCGATGATCGCCGGCGCCACCGAAGCGATGTGCCTGCTACTGGTGTTCATAGCGGTCATCATCTGTCCTCACCTGGCATAGCGGCGATCCGCCTCCCCTTCCTATCCGACTCCCTCCCCGACCATAGTCCCATTTCAGAGGCCGCAGATGGGACTTTGGCGGGATGAGGTGGCCGTGTTGTTCGTGAGGCAGGTCACAGCGCAGGCGCTCCCCTATGTGAAGCCCGCGTTGAAGCGCCCCGCGTGCTGCATTATCGTAATCACCGTGACAAAATCGCAAGCTGCACAGATCAAACCCATCACGGCGCATCACGCCAACCAGCTGTACCAGCACGGCACGCTGGCGCTGCTGGTGCCCGGACTGCTCGAAGGCACCACGACCATCGGCGAACTGCTCACCCACGGCGACACCGGCATCGGAACCGGCGAGGGGCTCGACGGCGAGCTCATCATCCTCGACGGCGTCGCCTATAAGGTCGGACAAAGCGGCGTAGCGGAACGCGTGCCGGACGATTTCACCATGCCGTTCGCGAACGTGCATCACGCCGCGTTCCAATACCAGTGCGAGCGCCGCGATATCGGCCTGGAGGATCTCAACAACCGCATCGTCGAGGCGAACGGCCGCGCCAACACGTTCTTCTCGGTCATCGTGCGAGGCACCTTCAGCTTCATCAAGACGAGGGCGGTCATCAAACAGCAGGCCCCGTACCCGACTCTGGTGGAGGTCGCCGACCGTCAGGCGATGTTCCTGCGGCACGACGTGAAGGGCACGATGCTGGGATATTTCTCGCCGGAGATGTTTCATGGAGCCGCCGTCGCCGGTTTTCACGAGCATTTTCTGTCAGACGATCGCACGTTCGGCGGTCACGTGCTCGACGCGGTGCTCGATCACGGCAAGATATACAGTCAGGTGTTCGACACGCTGGTGCAGCATCTGCCGGTGGATGATCCTGAGTATCGCAACCACGATTTCCGGCATGATCCGATAGCCGAGGCGATCACCGCCGCGGAGGGAGACAAGGCAGGTAATTGACGGATTCAGTGGGTAGTCGCGAAGAGAAGATTAGTGGAGGTAATCACTGAATCCGCGTGACTACTCACCGGCACTACGTGCCACCTCCCGCCAGCGGGAGGCAGGAATGGTCTGAAATAATTGTGGGGGCCTTCCGCATAGGAAGACCCCCACATTGGTTCAATCACCTGGGATGGGTGATGTCATGCCATCGTCAGACGCGCTCGGACGCCTCTTCGGTGGCGGCCACGCCCTCGCGCTCGACGCGAATCTTGTGGCCTTCGGCCTGCGGCACGCCGTAGTATGCGGCCACGGCGATGTCCTTCATGTCCTCGATCATCGGGATGCGCGGGTTGGCCGGGGTGCACTGGTCCTCGTAAGCGCGCATGCCGATCTGGTCGAGCACGCTCCAGAAGTAGTCCTCTTCCACGCCGCAGTCCTGGAAGGACTTGTTCATGCCGAGCTTGTTGTCGCGGTAGTCCTCGACGGCCTTCGCCAGGTTCTCGACGCCTTCGGCCGGGGTCTTGCCCGGGTCGATGCCGATGATGCGGGCGATGTCCTGGTAGCGCTTGTCGGCGACGTACTTGTTGTACTTCGGCCAGCTGGTCGGCTCCTCCGGGACGGCACCGTTGTAGCGGATCACGTACGGCAGCAGGATGGAGTTGGTGCGGCCGTGGGCGATGTGGCACAGGGCGCCGATGGTGTGGGCCATGCCGTGGCACATGCCGAGGAACGCGGAGCCGAACGCCATGCCGGCCATGGTGGCGGCGTTGTGCATCTTCTCCTGCGCGTCGGTCTTGGCGAGACCCGGCTCGCCGTTGACGGACTCGGCCAGGTTGTCCCAGATGAGCTTGGCCGCGTGCAGGGCCATGCCGTCGGTGAAGTCGTTCGCGTACACGGACACGTAGGCTTCCATGGAGTGGGTCAGGGCGTCGAAGCCGGCGTCGGAGGCCAGCTTGCGCGGCTGGGTGCGGGCCAGCACCGGGTCCACGATGGCCACGGACGGGGTCAGCGCGTAGTCGGTGATCGGGTACTTGTATCCGGTCTTGTGGTCGGTGATCACGGCGAACGGCGTCACCTCCGAACCAGTGCCCGACGAGGTCGGGATGCACACAAGCTTGGCCTTCTCGCCCAGCGGCGGGATGCGGAACGCGCGCTTGCGGATGTCGAAGAACTTCTCACGCACGTCGGAGAAGGAGATTTCCGGGTGCTCGTAGAGCAGCCACATGATCTTGGCCGCGTCCATCGGGGAGCCGCCACCGACCGCGATGATCGTGTCGGGCTCGAACTCCTCGCGCATCATCTCGGCACCGCGCTCGACGGTCTCGACGGAGGGCTCCGGCTCGACGTAGTCGATGATTCGGAAGGTGACGCGATTGTCACGGGCGCGCAGCTGGTCGATGACCTTGTCGACGATGCCGAGCTGCTCCATCACCTTGTCGCACACGATGACGGCCTTCTCGATGCCGTGCATGTCGCGCAGGTACTTGATGGCGTTCGGCTCGAAGTACGTCTTGGCCGGAATCTTGAACCACTGCATGTTATTGTTCCTCCGAGCGATGCGCTTGATGTTGATCAGGTTCACGGCCTGGACGTTGCCGGACACCGAGTTGCCGCCGTAGGAGCCGCAGCCCAGGGTCAGCGACGGGGCAATCGCGTTGTAGATGTCGCCGATGCCGCCGAGCGAGCTCGGCTGGTTCCAGATGATGCGGCAGGCGTGCATGCGCAGGCCGTACTCGCGCACCAGCGCCTCGTTGTTCGTGTGGATGGCGGCGGTGTGGCCGGCACCGAGCTTGAGCATCTTCTCGCACATCTCGAAGGCCTGCTCCTTGTCGTCGGCCTTGAGCACGGCCTGCACCGGGGCGAGCTTCTCGTGGGTCAGCGGCTCGTCGTCGGAGACCTCCTTGCATTCGGCGGCGAGGATCGTCGCGTCGGCGGGGATCTCGAAGCCGGCGGCCTTGGCGATGAACTGCGGGGACTTGCCCGGCACCACGGAGTTGAGGACCGGCTTCTGGCCGGAGCCAGCGGTGCAGCCGAACATGTACTGCTCCAGCTTCGCCTTCTCGTCCGCGTTGACGAAGTATGCCTTGCGGCGCTTGAGCTCCTTGACGAGCGGCGCGTAGACGTCCTTGTGGGCGATGATGGCCTGCTCGGTGGCGCAGATCATGCCGTAATCGAAGTGCTTGGAGAGGATCAGGTCGTTCGCCGCACGTTCGATGTCCACATCGGTATCGATGTAGGCCGGAGCGTTGCCGGCGCCGACGCCGAGGGCGGGCTTGCCGGAGGAGTATGCGGCCTTGACCATGCCGGGGCCGCCGGTGGCCAGGATGGTGGCGACGCCCGGGTGCTTCATCAGCGCGCCGGTCGCCTCGATGGACGGATGTTCGATCCACTGCACGCAGTTCTCGGGTGCGCCTGCTTCGATCGCGGCGTCGCGGACGATCTTCGCGGCGGCCACGGACGACTTCTGGGCGCCCGGGTGGAAGCCGAACACGATCGGACAGCGGGTCTTGAGTGCCAGCAGCGACTTGAAGATGGCAGTGGAGGTCGGGTTGGTGACCGGGGTGACACCGGCGACGACGCCGACCGGCTCGGCGACCTCGTCGATGCCCATGACCTCGTCCTCGCGGATCAGGCCGACGGTCTTCTGCCCGGCCATGTAGTGAGTGACGTGCTCGCAGGCGAAGATGTTCTTGGTGGCCTTGTCTTCGACGAGACCACGGCCGGTCTCATCGACGGCCATCTTCGCGAGCACCAGATGCTTGTTCAGGGCCGCGACGGACGCCTTGGCGACGATGCGGTCGACCTGCTTCTGATCGAGCTTCTCGAACTCGTCAAGGGCCTTGAGACCCTTCTTGACAAGGGCGTCGACCTCGGCTTCGGCCGCCGCGCGCTTCTCCTCGGGGCTCGGCTTGGCGGGCGCCTCGACCTGTGTTGCTTCTGCCATGAATACTCCTCGACTAGCTGTGGTTTCATTCCGTTGTCGTTGCCGCCATCACCTGGCGGATCATCCATCCACATGCTCGCTATTGCGCATCTGTGGCCTACGCCACAATCTACGTGATACACTGCGCAAACGCACACGAACAAAAACGACGGCGTTTCGTGTTTGTCTTTGGTATTTATCTGTTGCTATTTGTTAGATTTAACCCTGTTTTGCTGCCGATATTCCACGAAATGATATCTTTTGTTCGCTTTTTGCGACATCGCACACCATCAAACGAATTTCCGAGACACAACTTATATAAAGTATGTTTATAAAAGTTGCACTCGTCGACAAACTTTTATAAAATTATTTATTAAAAGCGGTGTCATGCGTCCGGCACCACACGGAATCGACCCAGCAACGAGGCTCCAATGACGACCACGGACACCGACATCGCCACAACCCGAAACATCACCAAGACGCGCAACAGGCAGGCCATCATCCGCCACCTCGCAACGCACGGCAACGTCACCAAGCGCCAGCTGCAGCTCGATCTGCAGCTGAGCCTGCCGACCATCACCGGCAACATCCGCGCGCTCGAACACGACGGCATCATCACCCCCGGCCCCCTGACCGACTCCACGGGCGGCCGCAAATCCCAAAGCTACCGGTTCAACCCGAGTCATCGCACCGCAATCGGCGTCACCATGCACCGCAACACCCTGCGCCTATGCGCCATCGACCTGCAGGGGCACCCCATCGCCACCCTCTCGCGCACGCTCCCCTATGCCAACACCAACGCCTACTACCAGCGGATGGGTTCGGCGATCAACGATTTCGCCGCGGAGACCGAAAAGGCCCACGGCCCCGTGCTCGGCGTATCCTTCGCCATCCCCGGTGCCATCTCGGCCGACGGCACCGTCATCACCTTCAACGACTCGACCGGAGCGACCGGCGTCACCATCGACACCATCGCCCAGTCGGTGCGCTACCCGCGTCAACTAATCCGCGAGGCCGCGGCCATCGCCATGACCGAAACGCTGCACGACACCGCCATCAGCGACGCCATATGCCTGTACCTGAACCGCAGACCCAGCGGCGCGCTCATCATGAACGGCCGCCTGCACCGCGGCCCGAACCTGTGCGATGGCGCCATCGAACACATGACGCTCATCCCAGGCGGCAAACCGTGCCACTGCGGCAGGCGCGGCTGCATGGCCGCCTACTGCTCTCCCGAAAACCTGCCGGAGGACTACGAGAGCATCCCCGGCTTCTTCAGCGTGCTGGAGCAAGGCGAGACCCATCACCGCGAGCGCATGAACGACTGGCTCGACCACGTGGCGCTGGCCATCGCCAACGTGCGGTGCGTCATCTGCGCCGACGTCGTCATCGGCGGGGAGGCGGCGCTGTACCTCGACCACGACAACATCGCCGACCTGCAGCGGCGGGTCACGGCCCTCAGCGTATTCGGCACCGACCATTTCACCCTTCGGCTGAGCCGCAGCGACGAGAACAGCGGTGCCATCGGCGCGGCCATGCAGTTCACCGACCCCTACATGGACGCGCTGTGCGGCTGGGACACGGGCCCGCACCCGTCCTCGCCCGCTCCGACACGGACGAAAATCGACACCGCTACAATGGGTGTATGAAACACGCGATACCTCAGCGGTATGCAATCCCTCATCGCTATGCGACACGACCGGGCCTGTACTTCACGGAAGACGGCGGCGCCGATGTCATCGTCCGTTCCGAGACAGCCGATCAGGTGTGGCTCTGCATCTACGAGAAAGTCGATCAACCCACCGCCTTCTTCAACGACGCCATCCGCATCTTCGATGATTCAGCAACGCCGTTCATCAACGAAATACACGGGCACGCCGTCTGCACGCGCATCATCGAGCCCATGTACGTGCGCGAGACGCTGTTCCGCATGGATGGGCCGAACTACGGCCTGTGGTACGTGCATCTTCCCAAGGCGTGGGACGGCATGCGCTACGCCTACCGAGTGGACGGCGCGTGGGATCCGAGCAAGGGGCTGCGGTTCAACCCGTACAAGCTGCTGCTCGACCCGTATGGCAAGGGGATCGACGGCCGCATGAAGCTGTCGCCGGCCGCGTTCTCATACCAGTGCGACGTCAGCGAGGATGGCAAGGTGCGCGGCTCCGCGTTCGGGCTGATGAGCACCGTCGACGCACTGGGCAACATGCCCGTGTCGGTGGCCATCGACGACCGGGACAAGACCAAGCACGACGCCGACCCCTCGCACCCGCACGTGCCGTGGAGCAAGACCGTGCTGTACGAGCTGCACGTCAAGGGATTCACCGCGAACGCACCCTGGCTGCCCAAGGAACTGCGCGGCACGTACGCGGGCCTCGCCCACCCGACCACGCTCTCGTACCTGCAATCCCTGGGCGTCACCTCCATCGAGCTGCTGCCCATCCAGGCCAAGCAGGACGAGCTGTTCCTGCAGGAGCGCGGGCGGCACAACTACTGGGGGTACTCGACACTCAGCTACTTCTCCCCCGAGCCTTCGTACGCCACTGCCGAAGCCCAGCGCAAGGGGGCCCGGGCGGTCCGCGACGAGGTCATCGGCATGGTGCGCGCGCTGCATGAGGCCGGGTTCGAGGTCATCATGGACGTGGTGTACAACCACACCTGCGAAGGCGGCGTGGAAGGGCCGACGACATGCTGGCGCGGTCTGGACGCGCTCTCGTATTACCGGCGTCAGAAGGACAATATCGGGCGGCTTGAGGACACCACCGGCTGCGGCAACACATTCGACTTCACCAACACGCACGTGGTGACGTTCGCCGTGGACTCGCTGCGGTATTGGGCCAAGCGCATCGGCATCGACGGGTTCCGATTCGATCTCGGCGTGTCGCTGGCGCGGCTGGACGGGGACTTCACCAAGCATCACCCGTTCCTGTATGCGTTGCGTTCCGACCTGCTGCTCGGCAACCTGAAACTCATCATGGAGCCTTGGGACCTGGGGCCGCAGGGATGGAGGACCGGCGGATTCGGCATGCCGTTCAGCGAGTGGAATGACCGGTTCCGCGACACGGTGCGCCGATTCTGGATCACCGACACCCAACCGGGGGCGCCCGGCGGTATCGGCATGCAGGAGATGGCCACGCGACTGTGCGGTTCGGCCGACCTGTTCGCCACGGAGCCCGGGCGCGGATGCGTGTCCTCGATCAACTACGTCTCGTGCCACGACGGATTCACGCTCACCGACCTGACCCGATACGCGGTCAAGCACAACGAGGCCAACGGCGAGAACAATATCGACGGATCGAACGTGAACCACTCCGCGAACTTCGGTGTCGAGGGGCCGTCCGACGACCCGGAGATCATCCGCAAACGCGAGCAGGCCGCCATGAACATGCTCGGCACGCTGATGCTGTCGCTGGGCACGCCGATGATGCTGGCGGGCGACGAATTCGGCAACTCGCAAAGCGGCAACAACAACGCCTATGCGCAGGACAACGACATCACCTGGCTGAACTGGGACTGGATGTACCAGACCCGCAGAACCATGCAGATGCACCGCCTGGAGACGGTGTCCCGACTGCTGTCGATACGCAAGTCGCTGGGGCTGTACCATCACGAGGAGTTCTTCACGCGGCTCACGCAGCTCGGCCTGTTCAAGCCGTCGAGCCGCGTGCAATGGTATCTGCCCGACGGCACCACGCCGATGGATCGGGACTGGTTCGACACGACGATACGCAGCTTCGCGATGCGACTGCTCTCGCAGGATGAGGTCGATGTGCTCATCGTGATCAACGGCGTCGACGAGGTACGCCGGTTCACCCTGCCGAGCGACTGCTCCTGGCAGTGCGACTGGAGTTCCGCGGCCGCGGTCGGACTGCGGCCGGCGCCGGGCGATCGGCTGCAGCGTATCGGCAAGAACCAGGCGCTGCGCAGCAACTGGACCATGCCCGTCAGCGAGAAGGACGACATCCATCAGCTGTTGAAGACCATTCAGGTGTCGCTGGCCGAGCAGGACGAGCTGGATCTGTTTGGCGCCACCACAGAGCATGCCGATGTGCTGTTCGAGGATGACGAGCAGGCCCCGGGCGTTGGCGCAGATGCCGCGGCACATGGGGAGACGCACGGACCGCAGGCGTACGTGCATGGGCTGCATGGCGAGACCGCTCATGCGGCGCAGGCAGCGGCTCCTTCGGGCGGGCTGCATCAAAGCGGCGGTGAAACGGCGGTACCACGAACGGTGCCGCAAATCCGGCCGGCCGACGCAGCCGGGACGACACACGCAGGCGCGGATGTTTCGGCGACCATGTCTGCGGCCAGTACCGTGCATGGCGCTTCCGCGTCGGCCCGTGATGGCGGCAACGCTACGGTTAACGGGTCGGTGGTATGGACGATGCCCGCACTCAGCATCAGCGTGATGCGCAGGCTGCAGTAGAGGTGCTCATAACGAACGAGGCCCTTTCGGGAAACGATGTTTCCGAAAGGGCCTCGCGATAGCCAGAACTGGCGTATATTAACGCTTCGAGAACTGCGGAGCGCGACGTGCCTTGTGCAGACCAGCCTTCTTGCGTTCCACGACACGGGAGTCGCGGGTCAGCATGCCGGCCTTCTTCAGGGCGGCGCGGTTGGCGTCACGGTCGATGGCGTTCAGAGCGCGGGCAACGCCGAGACGGATGGCACCGGCCTGACCGGTGGTGCCGCCGCCGTCAACGAGGACGATCGCGTCGAACTTGCCTTCGAGCTTGAGCAGCACGATCGGGGAGTTGACCTCACGCTGCAGCAGCTTGGAGGGGAAGTACTCCTCCAGGGTGCGCTTGTTGATGGTCCACTTGCCGGTGCCGGGAACCAGACGCACGCGGGCGACGGCTTCCTTGCGGCGGCCGGTGCCATAGCCCGGAGCAATCGCGGAAGTGCCGGTGCCGGCACCCGCGTTGGTCTCGGTGGTGTAGCTGGTGAGCTCCTCTTCGGTTGCCTGAACCGCGGAGTCGTTGGTGTTTTCAGCCATGATTCTCTATCTCCCTTCGGTTCACTTGGCCTGCTGCGAGACCTGAGCGATCTCGAAAACCTGCGGCTGCTGCGGGGTGTGCGGATGCTCGGCACCACGGAAGATGCGGAGACGGTCCAGCTGCACCTTGGACAGACGGTTCTTCGGCAGCATGCCCTTGACGGCAGCCTTGATGATGCGCTCCGGCTTGTTCGCCAGCAGCTCGGCGTAGCTATCGCGACGCAGTCCACCGGGACGACCGGAGTGCGAGTACAGTTCCTTGCCCATCTTGTTGCCGGTCAGAGCGATCTTGTCGGCATTGATGATGATCACGTGGTTACCGGAATCGGCGTGAGGCGCGTAGGTCGGCTTGTTCTTGCCGCGCAGCAGCGTGGCGACCTGAGTGGCCAGACGACCGAGCACCACGTCGGTGGCGTCGATGATGTACCAGTCATGAGTCAAATCGGCTGGTTTCGGAGTGAAAGTTTTCACTGGTGTACCTTTTCTTGTTTATTGTGTTCCGGGCTTGGACTGCCGCGCTGGTCAGGCTTGGCGGTTTCGGCCTCATTATCCGTGGGCTCCCTGAAAGTCCTCGATGGCGAGTGGGAAAGCGCTTTGAAGGACCCCTTAGGGAAACACAACAATCCTCTATGATAACGCCACCTTTGACATTTCGCAACGCCGCACGACACACTTCATCATCCGGCCGAACGACACCTCATGTACGGCCGGATGGCATGCCCCTATCGCACCCTCAGCGCCCCTGCATGACCTTGGCGAGCGAGAGCAGACGCGCGTTGGAGAACAGCTCCTCCAGCGGCACGACATTGCCCTTGCCGTCGGCCAGCGGGATGCGCCAGTTCGGATATTCGTTGTTGGTGCCGGGCTGGTTCTGAGCGCGGCGCTCTCCCACGCCGTCCACGATGGACGCCGCGAGCAGCTTGCACGGGGAGCCGCGCAGGCCACGGTACAGCGCCTCGACGATCTCCTGCTCGTGGGCTTTCTCGTCCTTCAGCAGGTCGGGGTCGAGATAGCCGTTGACGATCAGCATGACCATCATGGCCTTGTGCTCGGCGCGCGCGTTCTGCTCGAAGTCCTCGACCGATCCTTCGATCAGTCCCAGGCGCTCGCGCAGTTCGACGTGCTCGTACGCGAGATATCCGGCTGCGGGCGGCAGGTCGTGCGTGTTCACCGAGGCGAGCGCGAACTCGCGCCAATCCTTCGGGGCGCGGAACTTGCCGTCCATCTGCTCGAACCATTCGACGGCGCAACCCAGCACCTGATGCGCGGACAGCGACGTCGAGACGTGGTCCGGCACGACGCCCAGATCCTCGCCGACGACCACGCCGTGGGCGCGCGACGCCTCAAGCGCCAGGATGCCGAGCATGATCTCGGAATCGTACTGCACATAGGCGCCGTCCTTGGGCGTGTGCCCTGAGGGGATCCACCACAGGCGGAACAGGCCGAGGATGTGGTCGATGCGCACCGCGCCTGCATGGGCGAACATGCCCTGCACCATGTGACGATACGTGAGGTAGCCGGTGTTCTCCAGCTCGATCGGGTTGAGTGGCGGCTGGCTCCAGTCCTGCCCCTGCTGGTTGAAGTAATCCGGCGGCGCGCCGACCGTGGCGCCCTTGGCGAAACACTCCGGGTTCCACCACACGTCGGAGCCGGACGGATGCACGCCGACCGCCATGTCGGCCATGAGGCCGATCTGCATGCCGGCGTCCTTCGCGGCCTGCTGAGCGGCTCCCAGCTGCTCGTCGGCGATCCATTCCAACCAGCGGTAGAAGTCCAATGTGTCGGGGAACTGTCGACGCAGCCCCTGCACCTCGTCGCTGTTCTTGTCGAGGCGCTTCTCCCAGCTGTCGGCTTCGCCGGTCGGCGCGCCCCACTTGTCGTAGCACAGGCACCACGTGGCGTAGGCCTCAAGCCCTTCGGCGGACGTGCTCTTGTAGTCGTCGAACGCCTTCTGACGCTCCTCACTGCGCCCGGCCTTAAAAATCAGCCACAGGGCGTGCATCTTCACGCGCCACATCGAATCACGGTCGATAATCTGCGCGTCCCCGTTCAGCGGTTCGGCCTGCGCGTGCAGCTCGCCGATCTGCGATTTCAGGTCATCGCCGAGGCCGGCATATTCCTCGATCGCCTCGGGACGAATGTACGTGAAATTGATGAAGCGGCGGGAAATCGGCAGATACGGCGACGGGGTGAGCGGTGCTACCGGCTCGCACGCGTGCAACGGGTTGACCAGCATGAAATCGGCGCCGGTCTTGCTGTGCGAATCGACCATGAGGGTCTTGAGGTCCTCGAAATCGCCCACGCCCCAGGATCCGGCGGACCGGATGGAATACAGCTGGGCCATCCAGCCCCACAGCTGGTCATGTTCCATGGCCGGCAGCATCGGAATACGCTCGGGGGCGCTGATCAGCGTGGCGTCCTGCGTGCGGTCGCCCACGCTGACATGCAGCGTATGGTATCCCATCGGCAGATCCGCGGGTATGGTGATGGATGCCGTCGCCACGAACTTGCCGTCGACCTCGTACGCCTGCGATCCGTCTCCGGCTCCCGGCCCCAGCGCACCCTGGTATTCGTCGCCGTTTTCCAGCGTGATGGTTGCGGAGGGAATCTGCATGATACCGGTGTTGACCAGCACACGATCTTCCTTGCCGACGACATGCAACACGGTCGGGGCGACGAGACGCCCGTGGCGCTCGCGAAGGATACGGACAACGGAATCATCGATGGCGTCATCGTCATGGGCGTCCACGCCCAACGCACCCAGCAACGCCTTCAGGACATCATCATCGATCTCATGATAGTCGTCGCTCATGCCGATGTAGCTCGTGGCCAATCCAACCAGACGCGCCAGATGGATCAGCGGACGCGCGAGACGCTCCGCACTTTCTGTACTCTCTGTCATATTCCTTAGTGTAAGCCCGCTTTTGCGCGGCACGCTTACGTATCCCGCGAATTGCGCCAGATTTTACCCGCGATTGCCGCCTGATCCGCCGGCGACGGACGGGTCGGAACGAAACGGGGTCAGTACGGGGGTGGCAGGAGGGAGCGCAGGGAGAGTGTCGCGCAATGATGCGTCACGAGACGTCCGAGGTCCGGCTCGCCGCGGCTTTCGCCACTTCAGGCGAAGGGTCGTCGCGCAACCGGTCGAGCGTCTCCTGCGAAGTGCCGGGGTTCAACGCCACCGCGCGCCGCACCATCGTCGCGAGAATCGCCGGGGCACCGGATTCCTCCGATACTCCGAGCCTTGACAGCACGTCCAGGGTGTCGGCGTCAAGATCGGTGTTCTGCGCTCCCTCCAGCCGCATCTTCCATGATGTGCGCTTGTTGCGCAGCGCCGCGTCGCGCACCTCGGGGACCTCGTCCTTGGTCAGGCGCCCCACCAGCCAGTTCTTGTCGTCCTCGTTGGCCGCCACGGCCCTGCGCACGTCCGGACTCGGGTCCGTCGACAGCTTGACCAGGATGTTCGGGAACGGCATCGTCTCCGCCAGCATGATGCGATCTTCCAACGGCGTGTGCCGGTTGCCGGCGACGGCCTCCAGCAGTGCCGTCGCACGGGAGAACGCCGCCTGATCGGAACGGTCCGGCAACGGACGGCGCGCGAACTCGGACAGTTCCGCGCTATCGGTGGAGTGCCGCAGCCGCTCATACGTGGCGGTCAGAGGCTCGAAGGGCGTGGAGTCAGTGGCGCTGTCGGGCTGAGACTGCGTGTCGGGCTGAGACTGCGCTGCAGTCTGCGCCGTGGCCTCGTGCGCCGTGGCCTCGTCATCATGTCGTTGCATCTCGCTCATAGTCATCACCATACCTGAGGGGTCGCCGAACCGAACCATATCTTCCGCAAAGTATTGCGTTCCTGCTGACGGGTGAGCTGAGTACCGCAAAACCACCCCCAGTCATGCTACGCATGACAGCCCCCCCCCGCCAGCGGGGGCGATTAGGAGGTGGGCATGCCGCGCATAACAGCGCGCCTGCTTAGATTGCGACGGGACGGCTTATCAGTTCACCGGATTCGGGCGTCACCGTCGCGCTGAACGTCTCACGCACGCGCCGGAGAAATTCCCGCTCACGCTCCACCGGCACCACTGCGTCCAGTACGACACGGTCACTGTACCGCTCATTCTCCAGAGCGGCCCCGCAATCCGAGGCGAGTTGACGGAACACGTCAAATTGCGGGTACTGCAGCGCTGTCGTGTATCTGCGGCACGTCTCGACGGACGCCAGTCTGGCCACCTTGACGCCCAGCGAGGCGGCGGACGAATACGCGCGAATCAGCCCGCCCGACCCCAGCAGGATACCACCGAAATACCGGGTGACCGTCACTGCGCAGTTCATCAGATCTCCCTGCCGCAGCACGTCGAGAATGGGCTTGCCGGCGGTGCCGGATGGTTCGCCATCATCGCTCATCCTCTCCCGCACGCGACCATCGCCGTCGACGCATATCGCGGCGTACGCCACATGCCGGGCCTTGGGGTGCAGCTGGCGAACGGAATCGACGAACAGCAGCGCCTCGTCCAACGCATCCACATGGCACACATCGGCGATGAACTCGGACTTCTTCTCCACCAGTGCGTCATGCGCCGGCCGGTCGGACGTGTCAAGAACGGTTTTCATCGGTGATGTTCCACTCCTTCACGACGTTCTTGTCGGCGCCCATCGAATAGATGACGTTCCATATGCGCTGGCGCACCTGCGCATCCTGCGATTCGGACCAGCATGTGCCGTTGGGGTGGTCGCTGGAGATCGGGCACCACTGGTATGAGCCCTGCCGCATGTTCGCGGTCGGCACCCAGTCGATGCGGCTGACGCGCCATGCCCCGGCCACGCCCTTACGGCCGGCGAACTGGATGCGGGCGGTCACGCCCTGATTGTTGACGATTCTGCTGGCGGGGGCGCTGACCGTCACCGTGTTGCCAAGCCCGTAGATGATCCACGTGCCGTTGTAGTTCTCGATGGGCTGCGCGCAATGGCATCCGGCGCCGTAGATCACGTCGAACGCGCCGGTGTCCGCAAGCTCATGCGCCTCGGAGACCTGCCACGAATCGGCGTAGTCGATGTATTCCTGCACCGAATGCATGGCCATGGCCACCACGTCGGCGCCCTGTTCACGGGCGGCCTTGGCCTTGGCGACGGCACGGTCGATGTCGGACTGATGCTGGGGGTCGCCGGCTTCGCGCAGGCGGTCGACCTGCCAGTCATGGTCGGCGGTCATGCCGTTGAGCGACACCGTGCCGGTGACCAGGCCGAGCTTGCCGCCGCCCGTGGGCGAGTCGATGACCAGCGGCTTGGTGGAGTCCTCCTCGGTCTTGTACGAACCGGTCTGCGCGATGCCCTTGGACGCGAGCGTATCCCACAGGCGGGCGATGCCGTCGGCACCCTGATCCCATGAATGGTTGGTGGCGTGCGTGCAGGCGGTGTAGCCGACCGAGGCCGCGGCATCGGCTACCTCCGGCGGCACGTTGAATACCGGATAGCCGGTGTAGGGACCGCCGCGTTTGGCGATCGGCGTCTCGAACTCGCACACGGCGATGTCGGACGCCTGGATGTATGGCTTCATGGTTTCGAACAGCGGCGTGAAATCGAACGCCGTGCCGTCGGTGGCGGCGGTGTTCGCACCGGCGAAATGCTTCCACAGGTTCGGATGGAACAGCAGGTCGCCGTTGACCAGCATGGAGATGCAGTCGGTGTCCGGGCAGTCGGGCGAATTGCCATGGTGCTCCACAACCGGTTCGGGTACGGCCTGCTTGTTGTCGAGATCGACCCGGGTCACCGTCGCGGCCTTGTCCGGTTTCGCGACGGGAGCGGCGGCCTGCATATGCCGCACGACCAGCCATCCGCCGCCGACGAGCACCGCCACGATGACCAGCACGACGACGAGCGCCCTGACGGGCGAATGCGATGCCGTCGTCCTGTGATGCCCTTTTCCTCGGATGTGCCCCATCGTACGCTCCTTGCTCATCTCGTCCTGATGGTTCTCAGTCTAACGCCCGTCAGCTACTGTCCAGTAAGTGGACACGACACGCGCGGGCGGATCTCCCATATGACACAAGCACAGACGTGCGACACGCGCGGGAAACCGGCATATGCAATCACATTGCGGCGGCATCTTTCTTACTATGTGAACGATGACGTCATTATGCCACGGTAAACGAAGGGGGTAGAATGACTGCTTGGAGACGGACGGACAATGGCGTACCTCCGCCCCCCCCTGCTTCGCTACAAGGGACGATACGCCTTGCCCGGATGACCGGTCGCGCGGATTATGCACGACCGGCTTTCTCATATCATGACCACACAAATCCCAGCGGACATTCAGCTTTTCGTGGCTTACCGATTCCCTACCAGTCACACAGCATCGACCCACGCGCCGGCAGCTCCAGCCTGCTGCCATAATACGGGCTGCAATAGTCGTTCTTGACGTCCCTCGAGAAAGTCCCGGAAAAAGCAAAAAGCCCCGGGCAAACGTCCGGAGCCTAGTCGGCGGAGACAGAGGGATTCGAACCCTCGAGCCGCTAAACACGACTAACACCTTAGCAGGGTGCCCCTATCGGCCACTCAGGCATGTCTCCATGTTGCACATTGGCGCAACAACATGGCATCTTACCATCGTCCCCCGGACTTCAGCAACACGGTGTGCCGCACGCGGCGTCATACGGGGCCTGACGGCGGGTCAACGCGCCGGATTCGAGTCGCCCGTGAACGTGACGATCACCGCGACGATCACCAGCAACGGCAGCAATTTCGCGGCGCCCTGCGCTCCGACAGGCCAGGCCACGCGCGGGCGGCAAAGAGATTGCGACGGCCACTCCCAAACCGGTACGGCAAGGCCCGCTCCATCCCGGCCCGGCACGGTACGGTACGATAAGGGATATGAGCACCGCACCTAGACTGGCCGCCGCCAAACGCGATTGGGGACATGACGAGACCGGCTGCACGGTGCTGCACATCGACATGGACGCCTTCTACGCCTCGCTGGAAGTGGCACGTCATCCCGAACTCAAAGGCAAGCCGGTGATCATCGGCACCGGGACGCGCTCGGTGGTGTCGGCGGCGAGCTATGAGGCACGGCGTTACGGCGTCAATTCGGCGATGGCGAGCGCCCGCGCCCGTCAGCTGTGCCCGGACGGCGTGTTCCTGCCGGTGGACATGCACTACTACCGGATGATGTCTCGGCGCATCGTCGAAGAGGTGTTCAGCCAGGTCACTGACCGGTTCGAGCAGGTTTCGGTGGATGAGGCGTATATGGACGTGTCGGGGGCGCTGCTCGCCTGGCAACGGCCGACCCGGATCGGCGCCTGGATACGACAGGAGGTCGCCTCGCGGTTCCATGTGACCTGTTCGGTGGGCGTCGCCGCGAACAAGCTGGTCGCGAAAATGGCGTCGACGAATGCGAAGCCTGATGGCATGCTGCTGATTCCCGTCGCCCGGCACGCCGAGTTCGTACAGATGATGCCGCTGCGGGGCATACCCGGCATCGGGCCTTCGCTGGAGCGGCGGCTGGCGGAGTGGGGCGTGAAGACCGTGGCCGACCTGGCGAAGATGAGCGAGCAGACGCTGGCCACGGCCGTCGGCTCGCAGAACATGGCCCACGGCCTGTATATGGCCGCGCGTGGCATGGATGGGCGTGAGGTGACGCCGTACACTCCGGAGAAGTCGATCGGCTCCGAGAGCACGTTCCCCGAGGACACGCGCGACATGCGCCGGGTATGCGACCTGCTGCGCCGGTGCTGCGACGAAGTGGCGAGCTCGCTACGCAGACGCGGTCTGGTGGCGCGGACGGTGACGGTGAAACTGCGGTTCGCCGATCTGAGCTACAAGTCGATGTCACACACCATGGAACGCGCCGAGGACACGGCCGCCGCGCTGTATCCGCAATCCGTAGAGCTACTGTGCCGGATGCTGGGGATCGAGGGTGGCGTCGCCGCCATGCGGAGCCCCGGCACTCTGCCGCGAGACATCCGGCTCGCCGGCATGAGCGCGAGCGGATTGGCGAGGTCGGCTGGTTCGACCGTGCAGCCGACGTTGGATGACGTGCTGGAGGAGACCGAGGCACAGTCCGCCGGAACCGTCACGCGGTCGGTGCGGCAGCGCGACGCGGAGCAGGCGCTGGACGCGATACGCCGCAAATACGGCAAGGGCGCGGCGTCGCTGGGATTGTGAGCCGGTGGGTGAGCCGACCGACGTCAGCGCGAGAGACGCCTCGCCGCGTCGGCGACGGCATCGTCGCTCGCGGTGGCGGAGAAGCGCAGGCATTCCGGCGCTCCGTAGAACTCCCCGGGGCTCGCTATGATGCCGAGCGCGGCCAGATCGTCCATGTCGCGCCAGCAGTCGCCCGACTTCGCCCGCACCCACACGTACAGCGCCCCCTGCGGCATGCGGGCGTCGTATCCGGCGGACCGCAGTGCGCCGACCAGCGTCTTCAGACGGCGGCGATAGCGCGTCCATTGGGTTTTCGCCGCATCGAAATCACGCAATCCCGCGGCCATCGCGGACTGCACCGGACCGGGGATGATCTGCCCGATCTGCTTGCGATACGCCGACATCTCACGCACCAGGCCGGCGTCTCCCGCGATGAACGCGGTCCGGTATCCCGCCATGTTCGACTGCTTGCTGAGCGAGTACAGCACCAGGATCCGGTCTGCGGTACCATCGCAGACGGCGGTGTTCAACGCGCACGGGGACGTCGCCAACGACACCGGCGTCGACGCGCCGGCCTCGGCACCGTCCACGTGGAAATCACGCGAATTCGACGACCAGCACATCAGGGCATAGCACTCGTCGGACAGCACCACCGCGCCGATGCGACGCGCCGCCGCGACGATATCGGACAGCCAGCTGCCGGACAGCACGCCGCCGGTGGGATTACACGGCGAATTGACCCATACCGCCTTCACACCCGGCACATGGCACCATGAGTCGACGTCCGAGACGTCATCGACCTTCAGCACGCTCGCACCGGCCAGCTGCGTGCCGATCTCGTACGTGGGGTACGAGACCTTCGGCTGGACCACGACATCGCCCTCGCCGAGGTGCAACAGCGAGGCCATCAGCGCGACGGCCTCCTTGGAGCCGACCGTGGGCACGACGTCGGCGTTGATGGATTGCAGGTCCACGCCGCGCACGGCACGGAACCATTCGAAGATGGCGTCGCGCAGATCACCGGATCCGGCCGTCACCGGATAGCCATGCGCGTTCTTCGCGTCCGAGGCCGCGGCAAGCGCCTCACGCACGGATTGCGGCACCGGGTCGACGGGAGAGCCCACCGACAGGTCGACGATGCCGCCCGGCACCTGTGCCGCCTTTGTCTTGTACGGGGCGATGCGAGACCAATCGTATGGCGATGAATAAGCGTGAAAGCCCATGCTGGTCCTTTCCTCGACGTCCTCCGGCCGGCCGTGGCGTGTCACCCGGCGAAGGAACCGTGCTCTATGAAAGCGGCCGCCGCACAAGGCGACGGCCTGCAGAATGATACCGGGCGGATCAGTCCTGATTCTGAGGCGGCAACGCGGCCACCTGTTCGGGATCGTGGCCGATCGGGCCGTGTGCGGAAGCACCGCCGAAATCACCGACCTCGGCGAAGAAACTCACCGCGGCATCCTTGTACCAAGCCCACTCGTCGGGCAGGTCATCCTCGTAGAAGATGGCTTCGGTCGGGCACACCGGCTCGCATGCGCCACAATCGACGCACTCGTTCGGATTGATGTACAGGGAACGCGAACCCTCGTAGATGCAATCGACCGGGCACTCGTCCACACAAGCCTTGTCCTTGACGTCCACGCACGGCTGGGCGATAACGTATGGCATGACTCCTCCTTGGCTTAGCTTGACTTACCACAGTACGCGGCAACGGGGACGCGCGGTCACGCTCCCACCTTGCTCCACCCCGCGAAAGTCCCATCTAACACGCACGAAATGGGACTTTGGGCGACTAACGCAGGTCCATGCCGACGACGACCGGCTCGGGGACGAGGCGGACGCCGAACGCCGCCTCCACGCCGTCCTGCACGGCATGCGCCAGCGCCGCGATGTCGGAGGCGGCCGCATCCCCGCGGTTGGTCAGTGCCAGCGTGTGCAGCGTGGACAGGCCGGCCGGCGAGGATTCGTCGACCTTGAACCCCTTATGGAATCCTGCATGATCGATCAGCCAGGCGGCGGAGGTCTTCACGCCCGCCGTGCCATCCGGCAGCGTCGCGGGGAAACGCGGGGCGTCCTGCGGCAACCTATCGGCCGCCTCGGCGGGAAGCACCGGATTCATGAAGAAGCTGCCGCAGCTGTGCCGGTCGGGATCGCGCACGACGGGCGTGTCCGCGCCGGCGGCCAGCTGGCGACGCTGCGCTTCGAGCGCGATGCGCACGTTGACGTCGCGCTTGGTGCCGGCCATCGCCGGCTGAAGATAACGCGCGGCATCCTCCAGCATCCCCTTGGCCGCACGGACCTTGAGCACGGCGTTGCGGATGGCCGCGGTCTCCATGCGGTCACCGACCTCGACTCCCAGCGCCTTGGCGAGCTGTCCGTAACCGACCGTGCCGGTGGCGCTGTGCCGCAGCGCGAATGTCACCGACAGCACCACATATCGCGGCGTCGGGAAGAACTCGCCGGCCGGCACCGCCGGAGCCTGATACATGCTCGTCTTGAGAGCGCTCATACGGTATCCGAATCCCATGTCGGCAGCCGCGATGTCCAGCGTCCGCTTGTCCCGACGGTCCCACGCCTCCACGGATTCGACCGCGCCTGCGACTTCCTGTCCGTACGCGCCGATGTTCTGCACCACCGAGGCGCCGACTGTGCCGGGGATGCCGGACAGACCTTCCACGCCCTCCAGCCCGAGCTCGACGGTGAACGCGACGAAATCATCCCAGTTGCAGCCGGCTTCGGCGTTGACGTGCACGATTCGCTCGCCGTTCTCGACCGGCGCGGCCTCGTCGGGCACGGTGATCTGCCGGCGGGCGTCGCGCACGACGACGCCATTGAACGGCCCGTCAGCGACCAGCAGATTGGATCCGCCGCCAATCACGCATAGCGGCAGCCCTTTGGAGTCCGCGTCCTCCACCGCTTCAATCACCCCGACGCGCGAGGTCGGTTCGATGAATCGGGCGATATGGCCGCCGACGCCGATAGTGGTCAGATCTGCAAAACTCGTCATGCCCTCTAGGGTACACGCGCCCGTCCCGCGAGCGGCGGCCGTGCGACGGCCGGGGCGATGAAACGACAAAAGCCCGACCAGTGAAGGTCGGGCTTCTGCGACAAAGACTTGATAAAGCTCAGCGGGTCTCGCGGTGCACGGTCTGCTTGCCGCAACGCGGGCAGAACTTCTTCAGCTCAAGACGGTCGGGCGTGTTACGACGGTTCTTCGTCGTGATGTAGTTACGCTCCTTGCACTCAGTGCATGCCAGCGTGATGCCCGGACGGATATCGGCGCTTTTGCTTGCCATGTGGTTCACCTCTGTGGTCGTTGTTTACCGGTGGCTTACCGGCCTTTGTAGCGAGAAAGAGACTCGAACTCTTGACCTTACGATTATGAGTCGTACGCTCTAGCCAGCTGAGCTATCCCGCCAGAGAGCCCCGAGTGAGAATTGGACTCACGACCTCTTCCTTACCAAGGAAGTGCTCTACCACTGAGCTATCGGGGCGTGGCGGATAGTGGATTCGAACCACTGAAGCACGAAGCGGCTGATTTACAGTCAGCTCCCTTTGACCGCTTGGGAAATCCGCCATGGCTGCTTGTCGAGGCTGTGGCCTCAACCGGCAACTTGGCTATCTAAACACAAGTCGCCAACTTTTGCAACTCGCGTGTCGCACACGGCATGTCGCAAGTATTTCCAAGGTATCACGGCATCTCACCTTCGATACTCGCATCATGTTTTTCTGCGCAATGACGCCGGGAACAGCCATCTGAACATCCGCCAGACCGCATTGCCGCGTCGTTTCGCGGCGACGGCGCACCGGGCGCACAACCCGCGCAACGGTTTCAGCGACGGCGCGACGGACGTCGGACGACCGCCGAACGCGCCGGCTGTCACATGGTCCGCGAGTTCGGCCAGATACGCGCCGAAATCGGACTCCCCTTCCGGCGTCACGGCTTCCAGACATTCGGCGATGCGACCGGCAATACCGCGCTCAGTGTCGACAGGCGACCATCTCACGCCCACGTCCCATGCCGAATCGCACGCCTCGCGCCACGCCGCACGCCAAGCCCGCCCCATGCCGTTCGTCGCGTCCGGCGATCCGGTCTCTCCGACCGCCTCCATCAGGCCGAACCGCATCCGGCGTCGACGCCGGCGCACCCTCGATGGGGTTGCTTGCGGTGACCCTCAGGGTGCGGTCACGACGGATTCCGTCGACCGAATAATGCACCTTGACGAGATATTCCGTCGGCCAGGGGTGTACACTCTCCGGCCGGCCGTCGATGCCGTAGTCGGTGATGGATTCCACGTCCTGCATTATCTTCTTGTCTGTTGCGGGGAGCTCGTCGACATTATCGGAACCGTGCCCGTCCCGCTTCGCGAATGCGTTCGCGCCCGAATAATCGCCGGTCTCGATCATCTGCAGGTATCGCTCGGCCGACTTGCGGGCCGAGCCGGATGCGGCGCTCGTGCTCCATATCCACAGTCCGGCGCAGACGGCGATGACGACGGCCAGCAGCACGATGACGGTGACGACGACGATTTTGCGGGTGTTGCGACGCTTGCCACCGGTCGGCGGCACGGTCGGCAACGAAGAATCCGCATAGGCAGGTTGTCCCGACTGGCCTGGCGCCGCCAACGGTGTGGGGATGCCGGCCGAGGGCGCCGCGACCGGCTGAGGCTGAACCGGCTGCTGGTATGCGCCTGTCTGGGACGCCAGAGACACCGGGGCCGTCTGAGACACCTGGGAAGGCCGGGAAGGCTGTACGAACGGCACTGGTGCCGGCTGGTATGGCGACGGAGCCGGCTGTGTCGGCACGGCACCGCCCGGCATGGAGATCGGCGTGATGGTGGTGCCGTCGAGATATGGTCCTGTCTGCTGCTGAGCGGCGGAATCCCCGTCCCCTATCAGCTTCTGTCCGCAGACCATGCAGAACTTGTCCCCCGCGCTGATCGGCTTGCCGCAATTCGGACATACCATCATGATCGTCTCCCTCATCGGAATTCCCTTGTATCGTCTTCCCTTCCGCACAGTCTACCAAACGAGTGCGGCCAGACATAGGAAAACCCCGGCGCATATCATGCGATCCGGGGTTCCGTGCTGACGGCGCTGTCGTGCAGCGTTCACTCAGCCAAGAATGGCGAGCACGTCGCGAGAGGAGACGATCAGGTAGTCCTCGCCCTCGTAGTGCACTTCGGTGCCACCGTACTTGGAGTACAGCACCTTGTCGCCGACCTTGACGTCCATGGGGATGCGCTCGCCCTTGTCGTCACGACGGCCGGGGCCGACGGCCAGGACTTCACCCTGCTGCGGCTTCTCCTTGGCGTTGTCCGGGATGAACAGACCGGACGCGGTCTGGGTCTCGGCAGCGGCCTGCTTGACGATGATCTTGTCTTCCAACGGTGTGAGCTTGATCGACACTGTGGGTCACCTCGTATTCTTGAAATCCAATCGTATGGTCCCGCGATGGGATGCCGCCATTCAGAGGCTGACGATCACTTCGGGCATCATCCCTTCGCGCTAGCACTCATCGTAGCGCGATTGTTAGCACTCTGCCAACTCGACTGCTAACGCTCTGAGAGAAAATCACACGCAATCACGACGAGCGGCGCGCGAGAATCGCCTCAAGGCCGGTTCCCAGCGAGTCGGAGGACGCATCCGGGGCATCCACGCTTGACCGCACCTCCGTCTGATGGAACGCGTCGGTATCGTTCACCGAGGCGTCATCCATGACCGCGGCGACGGTGGCATCCGCATCCGCCTGCCCTGCATCGCCGCCGTCCACAGTGGCGGGCTGCTCGGCAACCAGTGCGGGAACGGCCTTCGCGACCTGCTTCGTCGACTTGATCTCCAGGCTCTCCGGCGCGGGCGCATGGCGGTCGACGCCATTGCGTGGCTCGCCCAGCGAGAACGAAATCAGATCCTGAGACGCGGCCACTTCGAAGGCGTCCAAGGCCGCGGCCGGGTGCACCCGATCCAGTTCCGTGGTCATGTCGCCGCCCGAGGGGGCGCTCCCCTCCTCGACGACCACTTCGGCATGGGAGTCCGCGGGCTCCACGACATTTGTCGCGGACTCGTCCGCGGACGGCTGCGCGACGGCATCCTGCCGCGGCTCAGGCTGCACGGCCGACGTTCCGGCCGCTTCCGGCTGTTCCGATGCCGCATCCACATCATGCCGGCCGGTTTCGGACGCAGCCATCGCATGGGCCTTCTGCCGCGCCTCACGGGCGGCCAACGCGCGATCCTGCTCGATACGTGCGCGGTGAAGCGCCTGACGAATCTCCCGGCGTTCCATCACGTCGGTCTCGGCAGAGGGATTCGCAGTGGCGGTTACCTGGTCACCGGCCGTATCAGCGATTGCCTTCGCCGCAGACTTGGTCGGAGACGCAGACTTGTCTGGGGACGTGGACTTTGCCTGAGACGGGGACTTTGCTCGCGGGCGGGCACTCGCCCCAGCCCGTTTCGCCAGACGTTCCCTGCGCCGCGCCTCGGCCAGCGCATGCTCCCAGCGACGGGCCTGACTGGAGGCCCGCACGCCCAACGCCAACACGACCGCCAGCAGCACGCCCGGAATCAGCGCGAACAGAGCGCTGAAATGCAGGACCATCGACAGCACCAGCACCAGCACCGTGATCAGCAGCAGCGATAGCGCCAGTATGCGCCGACGACGGACCGCCGCACGCCGAAGCTCGCGAATATGCGCCACTTTCGCCGTGGTCGGCGTCGTGGTGCTCGTTTGCGCCCGCTGCATAATAGCCCCTTTCGGCTGCGGCGTATGCTCGTCGGAGAATCGAGTACCGCTGTCGGCATCCACCAGATGCAACGACGACGAGTACCTGTCCTGACGGTGCTCGGCCACCTTTTTCATGCTGTTGACCGTCCGCCTGGGCAGCCAGCCAACCGCGATAACCATCAGAATCACCAGCACCACCACGGTGCTCAGCGACTCATAACCCATGTCCTTAAGAATAGGAGACTCCCCTTACGATTGCACTGATTCCGGCATGGCGTGTCGAGCTATCAGACGATGGATGAACCCGTCGCCGGCGTCCTCGGCGAACAGGCTGTAGGTCTCATGATCGCGCCACTGTCCGTTGACGAACATGTACCGGGGCCGCACGCCCTCATAATGACACCCCACTTTACACGCCACCCTGCGGGAGCGCTCGTTTTCCGGCAGTAATGCGATTTCCATGCGGTGCAGCCGAGGGCCGGTCGGATCACAGAACGCCCAGTCGGCGAGCAGCGCCACCGCCATCGGCGCGAAGCCATGCCCCGCGTACCGCTGATCGACCCAATACCCGATCACACCGGTGCGCATGGATCCCAGATCTATCGCTCCCAGCGAAATCTGGCCGACGATATGCTCATGATAATCGATGGCGAACACCACTCCGCGGCCGGTCTGCTCGTTGTGACGCATCTGCTGCATCCACTGGTTGTAGGTCATCGGCGAGCCGTGCATGGGATCGCCTGACTCCCACGGATGCAACCATGCATCGTTGCGCCACCCCACCTCGTTCCACTCCTCTTCGTCGTCCGCCGTGATCGGCCGCAGCTTTATCGGGCATTGCGGAATGCCGATCCACCGCGGCACGCGGATGGATGGCGCTGCCGGCTGCCGGAACACGGCGCATATCGATTGCAAAACGGACACGCACCCATTGTGCCATCGTCGCGTCTCCGACACGGCGCACCGTCCGCCGATGACGGACATTCGTCCGTGATAGAACGTGACCATGAACCTTTGCCAACGCCGGCAGACGACCGATGCCGATATGTCGGACGATCTGCGCAAGAGACAGCTGAGACGGGACGCCATCGCGCGGCGTAAGACCGTGACGCGGCAGGAACGGGACGCGGCCGCGGCGGCACTGGCCGAACACATTGTGCCGTTGCTGGACTTGGTCGGCGTGCAAGCCGGCACGTCTGGCGTCATGTCCGCGCCACACGGCCGCGGACACCGGCCGCCGACCGTGGCCGCCTACGTGTCGATGGGCAGCGAAATCCCCATGCGGCCGCTGCTGTCCCTGCTGCTCGACTGCCGGCTGCGCGTCCTTGTGCCGCGCTTGGGCTCCGGTCTGGACGTGGGATGGGCTCTGCTGCCCGACATGGCCTCATTGCATGGCGTGGCCTGCGAGGGAACCGGCATGGCACAACGGCCGGATGAGCCGGATACGCAGACGCTTGGCCCGGCGGCCCTTGGCGATGCGGACCTGATCATCGTGCCCGCGCTGGCCGTGGATGCGCATGGCGTCCGGCTTGGGCGCGGCGGCGGCTGGTATGACCGCGCGCTGACATACCGACGCGGAGGCGTGCCGGTCGTCGCCGTCTGCTGGCCGTGGGAATGCATGGCAGACGACCTGCCCCGCCAGTCTCACGATATCCCGGTCGACTGGGTGGTCACGCCGCAGGGAGCCCGACGCCTGCAGTTCGCCATCCGCGCAAGTTCGCGAAGGGAACAAAACGAGACGTCGAGCGGCGCGGTGTCCGCGTGACGACTAGGATATGAACGGACTTGATGCGTATGCCGGGCATCGCATACGCGCCGGAATCATATAATGAGCTTCGACCAGGGAGGAACCGTGCCAACCTATCATTACCGTTGCAAGAACTGCGGATACGATTTCACCGAGCAGCAGTCGTTCGAGGACGACCCGATCACCGTGTGCCCCCAGTGCGGGCAAGAGCAGGTGCGCAAGGTGTATTCCGCCGTGCCGATCGAGTTCAAGGGGCACGGCTTCTACCGCACCGACGGGCGCGGCGGCTCCGGCAAATAAGCAGCGCCTGCCATTGACGCGTTCGCCGTCTGCCGGCGGCCAGTGCTCGGCCCGCGCATGTGCGACACGCCCAAGATGTGGATAACTGCCGAGCCTTCGACCACATTTTCGTCACGGCTTGCGCATCGGAACAACGTTCAGTCACCATGCTTGCATGGTGACTTTTTCTATATTGGAGAAGCTGAAGCGCCCCACGTTGCGCCAACGTCGGAGGCTGCGGCTCACACGGCGGCTGATGGCGGCCTGTTGCACGGCCATCGCAGCATTCGCGACCCTGCAATGCGTGACGGCGAGTATCGTCACGCAACCGGTCGTGGTGGCGGCACGGCTCATCCCACGCGGCGCACGTATCGGCGCGGAGGACGTGGAGATCCGGCAGATGCCCGTATCGGATGGTTGGGATACGGCGCTCGATGCGGCGAATCAGGCGGCGGGAGGCATCGCGCAGACGGACATCGCCGCCGGGCAGCCGCTGTTCAGCGCCATAGTTTCGCGGCGGCCGGTGGCGGAACCCGGTCAGACGGTGATCGATGTACGGGTCACCGGCACGGTGGATGGCATCGCGGCCGGTGATGTCATGGATCTGGTATCCGGCGCCCCTTGCGACGCTTCTGCTGGTACGACTTCATCGCGTGACGAATCCGCAGGCGGCCGGTCATGCGTTCTCGCGCGATCGGCCACGGCGATGGATGCCGCCCATGACGATGCGATGACCGGCGGCACGCTCATCACGTTCGCTTTGACTCCCGACGAAGCCATATCAATCATCAACGCACAGGAACTCGGCCCGATTATGGCCGTCACTGCGCAATAGCTGCGGTTGCTCAGCCGCAGCAGCCACCCCAGTCTCGCTGTTCGCGCGACTGGGGTGGTCGCCACACTCAACGTTTGTCGTTGAAGATGGCCCAGTGGGGTGGCAGTTCGCCGAGGATGCGTTTGTCGTCGTCGGCCTCGCGCTGCTGCTCGGTGCGCATATCGCCCGGCTCGAGTTTCACGCCGTCTGCATCGAAGCGCTCGGTTCCGTGGAACACGACGCGTTTGTGCTCGCGCCGCGTACGACGCGAGGCACTGTACGGCCTTGGCTCCGAGGCATCTGCGGCCACACGATCCCCGTCACCAGTAGTATCGCCGCTCATCGCACATCCCCGTAGATCTCGCCGATGCGCGACACGATCGCATCGACCTCCTTGTCCGGGTTGACGAATGCGCCGACGCTCCACACGCTCATCACCGACCAGCCCAGCGACGCAAGGTCCTGCATCAGGCCGCGATGCCGTTCGCGCGTGGACTGCACGCTCATGAACTGCGCGTCGTCGGTCAGCACGGCCAGCGCGAACGGCTTGTCGGGCAACCCGACGACCATCGGAATGTGCAGACTGCGGTCGAACCCGTAGTCGACGGCGGCGTTCAGTCCGCGGGACCGCACGCGCTCCGCCAGATCATTGAACAGCACATTGTTCGACCGCGTGATGGTCACCGGACGCACCACGTGGTCGTCCAGCTGCTCCACCCAGCGCAGCATGGCATGCAGCAGCTGCGGTCCGGGCTGGTGAAGTCGCTCATCGTCCAGATCAGACTCGTCGAACGCCGAAACGATATCGAGATGGCGGTCGCACAGCGCCAGCGCATCCAGCAGCATGGCACGTCCGCCTTCGCCCTCCAGCACACCGAACTGCTGCAGCAGACGCCCATGCACGGTCTTCGCGTAGCACAACGACAGAATCACGTCCGTCGACTGGGCCCCGGCGATCTCCGGCAGCGCGACGATGCGCACGTGGCGCAGGAACTGCCCCATGGTCTTGTTCTTCGACGCCAGCGATTTCAGTTCCGCACCGAGTCGCGAACGGAACGCGTCGGTGAGCGTGACCACGGTCAGCGTGTAGCCGACCGGCACCACGTTGAAACTCGCCGCGCGTTCGGTGATGATGCGGACGACCTCATCGATCTCCTGCTGGCTGCTCTCGACCAATCCGGTGGCCATGACCGGCGTTCCGTTCGCCTCGACCTTGTGGAAGGCCACCCGGCCTTGCGACGGCTCGGTCGTGACGTCATAGCGCACCTCGCCATACCCCTGGGATTCCAGGAACGCGGTGAGCCTGGGCGCGCGCCGCACGGGGTGGGAGCGGACCTTCACGCTCGGCAGCAGCTCCATCAGCGCCTTCACGCTCGGCGAGGTCACTGTGGACCGGTGGGCCAGCACGGCCACCTGCTTCGCGCGGCAGACGATGGTCAGCAGCTGGATGGCCGGAATGTGCGCGGCCGCGTCGATGATTGCCACGTCGGCGAGGGTCGTCGGATCGGTGAGCGCGGCAAGCGTGGCCGGGGTCGCCACGATGATGGGCTTGGCCGCGGCCAGGATCTCGGGGTGGTCACGGCGTATCCGGCTGAGCGGGATGCGGGTCTTGCCGGCCAGCACCGTGTGCAGCTGGTTGGATTCCTGCGTGCGGGAGAACAGCATGTCACACAGGCGGCGCATGGATTCCTGCGCGACCATCGGACCGACCGAACGCACGTGTTCGGTGTCCACCTGCGCGAAACGATCCGCAGCGGACTGCAACGCCGACCCATCCTGATTGGAGATGATCGCGGACGCCCGCACGATGTTCTCGAACACTGTGGTCCACCATGCCAGCTGCAGTTCGGCATCCACCGATTCCACCGGCACACGGCGCGTGTGCAGGTCCTCGACCAGTTCGGTGAGCCCGGCCGTCTGGAATTCATGTTCGAGACGGCAGCGCTCCGGCAGTGTGTCCAGCGCGAGATGGTCGTCGAACAGCGCCTTCAGACGTTCCTCGACGGCGACGAAATCCTGCGATTCCAGATCGCCACCCTGCACGGTGGTGGACAGTACGGCGTCCAGCGCCGTCAGGTCGCGGGCCAGCTCCTCCTGCGTGGCGATGATGTCGTCGAGTTTGTTCGGCAGCACCGGCCACCCGCCATGAGGCACGAACATGCGCCATTGCGCGGCCTGCTTGGCCACGACCTGCAGCGCATCGTGCAGGTTCTCGACCTGTGCGCCCACGCGCAGCAGGCTCTTGGCCTCCTTGATATGGCGGCGACGCTCCCAGAATCCGATAGTGGTGCCTTCGGCCTTGCGTTCGGCCTTGGACTTGCTCGACTCGATCATCGCGTCGATGTCGCGCTCGAAGATCTCCGGCTGGAACACGTCGAGCACGCGGCGCAGGTTCTTCAGCACCTGCACCTGACGGCCCCACTCCTGCGCGGTGTTCGGTATCGGGAACCCGCATGTCTGCACGGTGGACGACACCTGTTCACGGGTCAACGGCAGCAACTTGCGCAGCAGATCGACCACACGCTGGTAGACAGTCACAGCCTCATCCTCGGACGTAATGGAGGCCTTGAACCAAGCGGTATCCTCCGGTCCGAGCGTGAATTCGCCGAGCTCGCCGGCACGCCTGAGCTTCGCCGCCCATTCGTCCAGATGACCGCCGATCTCACGCGCGGTCTCCTTGCGCAACCGCACTCGGGTGGCGGGATGCGCGGGCAACGTGGCGATTTCGGCGAGGTTTTGTATGGTCTGGTACGCGGACACGCCCCACTGCTTGTCGGTGCAGTGCAGGTCACCCAGGTACCGGGTGAGACGGGAACGCACGCCGACCAGCTCATCGGCGATCTGGTCGAACCGGGAGCTGGCGACGCCGGGCTGGAATCCGACCGCGGCGATCAGCTGATGGTCGATGCTGTCATTGCAGCGCTCGTCCGAGACGTCGAGCACTTGGCCGCTGAGCTCATTGGCGCTGATGGCCTGACGGAAACGACGCTTCTGATCGGCGACGCACGGCACGTACAGTACGCTGCGGCCGTTCATCACGCAGCGCGACGCGATGGCGGCGGCGTAATCGGCGGTGTCACGCCCGTTGACGACATCGACTCCGAGCGAATGCCCGGCTGCGACCATATCGGCCGCGTACCGCACGGCGTTGTCGACATCGCCGACTTCGAACTCGTTGTGCGGATCGGCGTCGAATGGGCTGAACGCAGGTGCGCCGGAGTCCTTGAGCGCTTCGGCGGCCTCCTTGCTCCCCGCGAGCGCGTCCAGCACCGTGTTGCCGGTCGCCCCCTCGGCCAGCGTATCGATGATGTGCTGGCTCTCGGCAAGAATCAGCGAGCCGGGCGACATGAAGCAGCCCAGGATAATCTGCCGCTCGATGGTGAAATCGGAGAACACCTTCTCCGCACGCTTGGTGATCGCCGCGAACACCGCGGACGTTTCGGGCGTGCCGCTCTCGTAGTTGGCGCCGTTGAACAGCTCCCGCTCGTCAAGTTCGGCGTGCTGCTCGCGCATCACCGTCACGAACGCGGGGTTGAGCCGGACATGCCCGACAAACCGGATCACCGCCACATCGCCTTCATCCTGGGCGCTTTGCACGGATACCGGATACAGCAGCACCGGCATGGCGCCGCCGTCCCATGTGGCGACTCCCACGGTGAGAGACAGTTCCGCGACGCCGCTGACGCGCAGTTTCGCGGCCTTGTCGTCAAGCACCCGCTCCAGTCGACGGTTCGCCGCACGCAGCATGCCGTTGTCGCGGAACAGCAGATCCAGCGACGCGCGGCCTCCCGCGAACAGCCGGGCGATGCCGGAGGGATGCGCATGGGTCAAATCGAGCTTCGCCCCAAGCTGGTTGATGTCTTCCAATGGGGACGGCACCAATCCGGCGCGGTACTGCTCATGCCATTGACGCATGCGTTCCAGCGATTGGGGCGCCTGCTGCATGCTTTCGCTCATGACCCGACTCACTTCCCTACCGCTTTGCGGTAACTCTTGTAGCCCTCATTGTTCTCCAGCGCGGCGTCAATGTCCGCTTTGCCCTGATCTTCCAGCCAATTATAGAGGTCATCGTACAGCAATGGATTCATGGCAAGGAACGGCAGCAGCTCTTCGCAATTCGCGATGGCGAACTGCTCGGTGTAGTCTTCCGTGGTCTTCGCCTGGTCAGAGGTGTACCCGTTGACTTCGATTTTCGGTTCGGCGGCGGCAAGCCTGCCTTTCGATACGAGTTCGAACACCGAGCCCGGCTCGAATGCGGGTCGGAACGAACCGGTCGAGTCCGCCTCGTCGTCGTTCGGCTGCGCGAACCGGCGGTGCTCTTCCGGAATCTCCCCGTGGGCGGTGTCCGTATCGGCTTTCACGACGCCGTCGCCTGCCACGGCGCCGGCGGTGACTTCCACACCGGCCGCGTTGGCTACGACCTCGTTCACCGCCTGACGGATGTCGTCGTGCGCCTCCTGATCGGATGACGCCTGCTGGAATCGGTCGTCGGACGGCTGTCCGTTCGCCAACTGATCCACCTGCTCTGCGGGCGCGGTGGACTGCCCGGCCTCTTTGCTGTCCTCGGCGAGCGCGTCGGCGAACAGGTCGCGGGGCAACGCCACCGCCGGCTTAGCACCGGCCACGTTCAACGGCATGGAATCGGGCTCGCTCGGCTCATCGTTGGTCTGCGATTGGGCCGCGGTCACTACAGAATCAGATGCGGCGGAATCAGCTGGTACCGTATCCGCGGCGGACTCGGATGTCACGGTTCCAGAAGTCACGGTTTCAGAAGTCACGGTTTCAGGCGATGCCGTATCGGATGTCGCAGTCTCAGTGGATTCGGCCGCGTCCGCGGCATCAACGGCATCCGCAGGCGCCGCATTCTCGGAGGACTCGGCGGCTTCCGGAACCTTGGCCTCGGCATCGCTCTCGGCAGCGTCGGCCTCAGCCGGCGACACGGTTTCGGCCAGCACCGCGGCCTCAACGGGCATGGCAGCATCCGACGAAACGGCAAGCTCCGAATCCGGCTCAGCGGCACCGGCCGCGGAATCCGCCGCCAATCCATCCGCCGTGGTCGTCTTCTGCGGCGAAAACGTCTGCGATGCGGCGGCATTCAGCTCACCGACACGCTTGCGCACGGTGGCAGCGCTGATCGCGGCGGTAGGTTCCCCGGCACGCAGGTCAAGAATGTCATCCACCGACATGTCGGCCACATCCGGCTCCTGCTTGACGGTCTCCAAAGCGTATCCGAACAGGTCGGGCACGACGAACGTGTCGCTCACCGGCTGCTCCACACGAATGAAATCGACGGGGACATCGCCGAATTGCAGGCGCATCGGTGAAGTCGGCAGCAGGAAATCGACGTTCGGCGGCAGACGCATGAGATCGCCATTGCCCCGCACCACATATGACCCGTTGGTCGAGCCCAGATCGCGCACGGTGCCGCCGCCGTTCTGACTCACCGCGAAGGTCGCATGGCGTTTCGACATGGACCGCGTGCCGTCCGCTATCTCCAGGCGTTCGGTGCCGTCATCGGGCAACGGCCGCAACGGCTTGCGCCCGATTTCGATGCTGTCCCCCGGCTTCACGGTTTTCTGATCGATGCCATCGATTCTCACCGTCCACTGCTGTATCGTCCGCTGATCGCCAGTCACGTGCCGCCCTTCCTTTCACGCTCGTTCGCATACTATGTGCCATTGTGTCATGTCCCGCTGTGTTTTCAGGGATTGATGACCGATGAATTGACAACATTATCGCATTGATGCCGGTATTTCGGATTGTAGCGCACACCGATGCGGAACGCCCATGTCAGGCCGTGTCAGGCGTTCACAGAAGCGGTCTCGGCTCCGGTGCGCGGACCGCCGCATACGCGCAGACCCTGCGGCCGCGTGTGCGACAGCAGGGTCTGTGCAAAGCTGCAATGTGCGGGTTTCACTCCCGCGATCATTACTTGAGCTCGACGGTGGCGCCAGCCTCTTCCAGCTGAGCCTTGGCCTTCTCGGCGTCTTCCTTCTTGGCCTTCTCCAGGATGGCCTTCGGAGCGCCATCAACCATGGCCTTGGCGTCAGCCAGGCCAGCGTTGGTGATGGCCTTGACAGCCTTGATGACCTGGATCTTCTTGTCGCCGACAGCGGTCAGGACGACGTCGAACTCGGTCTTCTCTTCCTCTTCGGCGGCAGCGCCGGCAGCCGGAGCGGCAACGGCGACGGCGGCCGGAGCGGCAGCCTCGACGTCGAACTTCTCTTCGAAGGCCTTGACGAACTCGGAGAGTTCGACGAGGGTCATTTCACCGAAAGCTTCCAGCAGCTCTTCGTTGGTGTACTTAGCCATGATGGCTTCCTTTCATTCTGGCGGCGGCCTTCAGCGATTGCCGTCCGCCTGATGTGTGTTGTTTTCCGATTGTGGTTCATGCGGCAAGCCGCATGAGAATCAAGCTGCCTTTTCCTGCTTCTCGCGCAGAGCGTCGATCGTACGCACGGCCTTGGTAGGCACAGCGACGAACAGGTACGCGGCCTTGGCGGTCGTGGCCTTGAGGTCGCCTGCGAACTTGGAGAGCAGCTGCGGACGGGACATCATGTCCGCCAGCTTGGTAGCACCCTCGCCGTCGTAGACGGTGCCGTCGGCATAACCGCCCGAGATAACGAGAGCCTTGTTGGTCTTGGCAAAGTCACGCAGCGTCTTCGCAGCCTCAATGAAGTCGCCCTTCACGAAGGTGATGGCGGTCGGGCCCTTGAGCAGGTCGTCAAGACCCTCAATGCCCGCTTCCTTAGCGGCGATGCGCGCCAGCGTGTTCTTAGCCACAGTGTAGGAAGTATCGCGGCCTAGCTTTTCGCGCAGTTCGGAAACCTGCGGAACGGTAAGCCCGCGGTACTCGGTCAGGTAGACAGCGTCGGCGTTACGGAACTGTTCCGCAAGCTGAGCGACTACCGCTTCCTTTTCGGGCCTCTTCATGGCGTTCCTTCCTAGATTGGCCATTGATCCTGCGAAGTCCCGCGCACCCTGCCAGGGCAATAAAAAAGCCCTGCGCACAGGCAGAGCAACATACAACCGTTTCCGGCGAGCCGTATTACGGGCACATATTTCTCAACCTGCGCTGGCTTGGCGAACCAAACTTCGTGAGTGCTTGCACACTCCAACCAACGGTCTATGGTTTACAAGTCATATAGAATACGACCGCGAGCGGACACCTTCAACCCGGGCGTGTCGCGACCGTCCGCCCAGCACGAGCGCCACTCCGGTAATGCCCGCCGACAGCATGGCTATGATGGCCACGACGGCATCGGAGCCGCGCAGGGCATCCCGTTTCCCGTTGCCATCGGACGAATCGCCGGCGTTCCCGGCGGCGGTACCCTGCGAGGTAAGGCCGAATTCCACGCCGGCTCTTTTCGTGGCGCCGTTCTCCGTCTCGTTTGCGATGACCCGCTCCCTTCCGGTGGAGCCGATGATCTGCGCCGACCGGTGCATGACGCCTGCGATCTGCTCGGCGAGGAACCGGTACCCGTCGTCGCTGAAGTGAATGCCGTCGGCGTCATACAGCTGCCGCCGGTTCGCGGTCGCCGCGTACAGGTCGATGGTGTTCCAACGCTCGTCACGGATCAGCGACTCCTGCACGGGATGCAACCTGTTCACGGAGTTGACGGAGACATATTTGGTACCGGGGGCGACCCGGTATGAGTGCGGTGAACTCACGAAATACACGACCGGTCGGCTGGCGAGATCCCGGTATACCCTCACCAGCTCCTTCGCCTCGGTCCTGTACAGCGTCTCGTTCCAGTAGGCGTCCTTGGAATCGTTGGTGCCGAGCATGATGATGACGATATCGGGGGCGAACTCCTTGCTCTGCCGGAATTCGGCCGAATCCCAATATGACCAGCCCGTGCCCCGCAGCAGCGTGTCACCAGCGGCGCCGAAATTGCGCACGTCATAGCCGCTGCCGAGGATGCGGCCGAGCCACGCCGGATATGCGGTGTCGCCTTTCTTGCCGCCACTGGATTTGGAGCCGTCCGTAAGGCTGTCACCCACGCATGCGACCTTGATGGGCGCGGCTGCGCGCGCTTCTCCCTCGCACGGCACCATAACCGCCAATAAGGTCAACGTCAGCACGGCGAGCGCCGCGGCGAGCAGGCGGAACGGCGAATCACCGGCGCGCGAATTGCGACGGTTCCTCATGTCGCAGACCTCGCTATCCCTTCACGGCGCCAAGCATTATCAACGCCACGCTGCCAATACCATAAGTTTCTCACGGCAATCGTGGCCATAAATGAGGATTCGCCAGCGAAGACCTATGCGGCTCGCGTCGGTCCGGAATGTTGACTGAACAGGCGGCGTTCCATCGCGACACGCCCGGAGTGCTCAGCAAGATCGGCATGCCGAATTTCATGAAACGCCGCATGTAGCCGATTCCCGCAAACGCACGCGACGATTGTGCTACGCACTCCGGGCGTGTCGTGGTCGGAGGCTGCAAATAATCGGCCCGCCGGACGAAAAATCTCCGTCCGACGGGCCGACCGCCCCATGGCGTCTCAGCGCTTGGCCAGTGCGAGCGCCGCACCGGCCATGAGCGTCAGAGCCGCGACGGCGATCGGAACGATGCCGGCACCGGTGGCGCTCAGCCCGCCCTTCTCGCCGGTATCGGGCTTGGTCTCGTCGCCCTTGCCCGGCTTGCCGGGATCGGGCTTGCCGCCGCCGGGCTTGCCGTCACCCGCGCCGGGCTTGTCACCGTCATCCTTGGCCTTCAGCCCGTCGACGGCCGCATTCAGACTTGCGAGCGCAGCGTCAATCTCGGCCTGCGTCGCATCAGAATCGGCAGCGACCTTCTCGGCTGCGGCAAGCGCATCACGCACCGCCCGGACGGACTCATCCGTATACCCACCCAGATCCTTGGCCTTGACCTGCGCGATCACGGCGTTCAGCTCGTCCTTGCTCACCTTGCCGGGATCGGGATCCGGCGTCTCGGCGGGCTTCAACCCGTCGATGGCCGCATCGATGGCGGCGGCGAGCGCGTCAACCTGCGCCTGTTGCAGGGATTCGTCGGCGTTTCCGGCCTTCGCGGCCTTCACTGCGGCATCCATCTTCGCCCACGAGTCAGCCGTGTAGTCGGCCGCATTCAGCGCCTCTGCCCGCTTGATTGCCGCCTTCAGTCCGCTGCGGTCGATGAGACCGTTCGCGTATTCGACCTCGCCGAGTTTGAACTTCGCCTGCTTGATATAGCAGCGGTCGGTGGTGACGCCGCCGGGCCAGTTCTGTGAGAATTCCTTGTCCCAGTGACCGTACGTGTCCATGATGAACGTACCGTCGTCGAGCACCGCTACGCCCGCGTAGCCGGTGTCGCCCGACTTCGCGTTGCTCGTCCAGTCCTCGGCCAGCAGGATGCGGTATTCGCCGTCCTCCTGGTTAATGAGCTGGTCGTAGGTGCCGACCCAGGCCACCCAGTCGCCGGCGTTCCAGTCGTTGCCGCCGTCGAACCGGTTGTTGCCGTTGAGATCGTAGTTGATCTCGCGGAACGTGACCAGCAGACGGCCGGAAATCGGATCGTAGGCAATCTTGTGCCGTTCGCCCGCCAGCGAGCCGGGCAGATCCATCGGCTTGCTCCACGTCTCGCCCTCATCATCGGAGTAGATCAGTGTCGCCGGGTTGTTGTGCGACTGGCTGCGCGCCAGACCGATGATCCGCTTGCCGTCGGGAGAACGGAACATGCCGATCTCGCACATCTGGTATGCGCTTTCGATGCTGCGCCATTGCGCAAGATACGGCTCCGATTCGCTCCACTGCTCGTCGCCGTTCTCGTCGAAGGTGAGGTACGTCCTGAAATTGACGTACGCGTAGTTGTGGTAGACGCCCATCCATTTCTGGATGTCGTTGCCGTCGGAGTCCTTGAGCTGCACGAGGCTCGCCATGGCGACGATAGCGTCGTTGTTGGCGTTGTCGTACGTGCGGTTGGACTGCCAGTGCCGGTATTCGGTCCAGGTCTCACCGTTGTCGTCGGAATACGATGTGTTCCATCCGTACCTGTTGCCGGCGGAGTCGGTGCCCCAGCCCGGGCAGGCGGTGATCATCATGATGCGTTCGGTGCCGTCGGCCAGGTTGAGCACGTACAGGGTCGGCGTCTCCTGCGAACCGGCCCACGACGCGGGGATGTCGGTCTTGCGCGTCCAGGTGGCGCCGTCGTCGTCGCTGATCTTCATGATCAGCGGTCCCTTGCCGTGCCCTTGCGGGAACGAGGTGATCAGACGGCCGCTCTTCGTGCGGATCATGTCGGGCTGGCCGAAGTACTGGTTGGACGTGTCGAGTGACTTGTGCACGTCCGTGACCTTCGTCTGGTCGAGCTTGTACTGCGGCAGCGTGTTCTTGATGGTGAGTTCGCGTCTCACGTTGACGGTCACCATGTCGGTGAATCCACCTCCCCGGACGGTAATGACCGCCGTTCCGCGGGACACTCCGGTGACGGTGCCGGAGGCGTCGACCTTGGCGATGGTCGGGTCGCTCGACTCGAACGTGACTGTACCATCGCCGTCGCCGCCCTGCAGGTTGGCGACGATGGTGTACGTCCCGCCGATGTACATGTCGGTCTCATGCTCGGCGAGGTTGAGACCGGGCAGCAGCATGCCGGCCGCGATCTCGGTGTCGGAGAGCACGCGCTTGTAGATCTTCACCTCGTCGATCAGGCCAGTGAAGCCGGGGCCGCCGATCACGTCGATCGGGGCGACGACATCGTGCGCCTTCGTCCACGTGTTCGTCGCGCCGATCTTCGTGCCGTTGACGTACATGGTCAGTCCGGCTGCTTTGTCCTGAGTCCACGCGATGTAATACCACGTGCCCGGCTGGAAGTCGTACCGGAAGGTGAGCACGTCGCCGCTGGCGGTGCCGACGCGGAAGCCAGATTCGCGGTCGGCGGCCATCTTGAGGTCGGCCGAGTACTTGCCGTCCGCGCTCGTCATCACGGCCGAGCGGCCGGTGAGTTCGGCGTCGGAACGCACCCAGTAGCCGATCGTCCACGGATCCGTCTTCGCGATGTCGTTGCCGCCGGCCAGGGTCACGCCTTTGCCGTCCGTGACCTTGAGCGCCTTGCCGGACTTGCCGTCAACGTATTGCGCCGTGGCGTCGGCGGTGCCGTTGCGGGTGCCCCAGGAGTCGTTGGCGTTCGAGTCGTCGAACGAGTAGTAGTGCAGCCCCTGCGCCACGACCTGTGGCGTCACGGTGAGGGTGATGCTCGCCGATTTCGTCGGGTCGGCCTTGGACGTGGCGGTGATCGTGGTGGAGCCCACGCCGGCGGCGGTCACCACGCCCTTGGCGGATACCGTGGCGACGCCGGTCTTGGACGAGCGCCATGTCACGGACGCGTTCAGCAGGTTCGCCGGCTTGAGTGTCGCGGTCAGCTGCTTCGCCGTGCCCAGCATGATCTCCTGGTCGCCGCCGTCGATGGCAACGGATTCCACCGTGCTCGTGCCTTGCGCCTTGAGGGAGATGTACTTGTCGGTGAGCGTGTCGAGGTCGCCCTTGAATCCGCTCATCTCATTGGCAAGCTGCGTGACCTGCGCGGCGGTCAGATACGAGTGCGAGGTCGTCACCGTCGTTCTGATCTTCGCGTACATCGCGTCGGCATCGGCCTGCAGCGAGGGGATCTCGGTGACCATGAGCCTGATCTTGTTCACGTCGCGTACGCCCTCGGCGATGCGCTCCAGGCGCACGGACGACTTGGACACCTTGTCTCCGCTCTTCTCGCTCGGATAAATCAGGAACGGGTCGCCGGGCTCGAAGGCGTTGTGCGTGGCATCGTTGAGCGGGTCGGCCACCCATGCGTCGTACGCCCAGCGCAGGAAGCCGCTGGTCTGCTCGCCCGCGTTGACCACCGACCAGTAGCTTTCGACCGGGGCGGACAGCGAGAAGTTGCCGGGCTCATGCTCGGTGCAGGAGTACAGCGTGGTGCGAAGGCCCTTTGCCTCACGCGCCTCGATCAGCCGGGTGAAGTCGGTGGGATGGGCCGCCGCCGCGGTGTCGCCGACGTTCAGGTCGGTGACGCGCAGCGCCAGGTCGAACTTGTTGACGAAGCCGTCCATCGCGCCGGCGGTCTTCAACGGCACGTCGTGGATATTCCGTATCGAGTCGATCAGGTCGAACGCGTCGGTGCTGAAGCCGCGCTCGTCGATGCCGATGTACGACTCGTCGAACCATCCCTTGTCCATCAGATGCTCGATGAGCTTGCGCAGGAAGTCGGTCCACACGCTCCTCCAGCGCTCGGATCCGACCGTGTATCTCTCGGACTTCATCGTCCCGTTCTCCCAGTACGTGAAGTTGCCGTGCCAGGGCGCGATGCTGTATATCACGATCTTGTCGCCGATGCCGAGTCCCTTGTTGAACGTCACCCATTTGTCGAAGTCGGTGAAGTCGTAGGTGAACCCGTCCCCGCTCTTGATCCATTTCACCATCGACGGGTAGTGGATGGCGTTGGCGCTGTAGGTCTGGCCGGACCATGCGTCCTCGTTGATGGTGGTTGTGATGGCGTGGCCGCCGATGGACTTGTACAGTTCCATGCTTGATCTGAGGATCTGCAGGTGCTCGTCCGAGAACGGGGTGACGCCGTAGTATTCCGCGGAGGAATACGGGTACTGCCACAGTTCCACGTCGAAGTTCTTCTCGTACTCTGCCGGATCGGGCAGCGTAGCGGTCTTCACCTCGATGATGTAGGTGAATGTGAGCGGCGTTTCCATCCCGTCTGCGGTGGCGGTCAGCGTGGTGGTGTAGGTGCCGGCCTTGGCATCCTTCGGTATGGCGAACGATACCCAGATGTTCTGCACCTGATTGGCCTTCACCGTGATCGGGCCGCTCTGGTAGAGGATGTCGTTGCTTTCGGAGCGGTTGGTCTCGGTGGCGGCGGGCACCTCGCGGTTCGGGTCTCCGTAGCCGAGATAGCTGCCGTTGTATGCCCTGGTGGACTTGATGAACGTGGCCGTGACGTTGCTTTTGGCGATGACGTCGCCGCCCTGCGACGTCAGGTCGCTTGCGGTGACCGTCAGGTTCGAGACGGTGGTGCCGACCGCGGCGAGCGAGATCTCGCTGTTGACTTTGTCGTTCTTCCACGCTTTCAGCGCCCGGTTGTTCGTCGTGAGTGCCTTCACCTCGTCGAACCGCTTCTGCGTGTATTGCGTATCGGGGTCCACGATGCCGCCGGTCAGGTTCGGCGCCATCCTGGCGACGGTGACGTCGACGGTCTTGCTGATGCCGGCCGCAGTCGAGGCCACGGTGATGGCGGTGGTTCCCGGCGCGACCGCGGTGACCGTGCCGTCTGCGCCGACTGTGGCGACACTCGTGTCGCCACTCGTGTAGGTCATGTCATCGATGGTCGCGTAATCGGGCGCCACCGTATACGAGATCCGCTTGCTGTCGCCCACGCCCAGCGTCATCGAGGTCGTGTCGAGTGTGACGCCGGTGACCACGTACGGCTGATGGGTCACGACGACCTTGGCGCAGTCGATCAGCGCGTTCGTGGAATTCGTGTCCCGCTCGCCTGTGGCCACCGCCTTGAACACGTGCTCGCCTTCGTCAAGCCCGGTGAACGACGCGATTTTCGTCTCGTTGATGTTGGAGGCGTTGTACAGGCTGTAAGTGCCTTTTTCCGCTCCGTCAATATAGTATTTCACCTTGCCCATGGGCCTGTTCTTGCCTGCATAGACGTCGATTGCGCTGCCGAAGAATCGGACCGTATACCAGATGTCCTCCGCCGGGAGGCTGTCGGATGGCGCCTTGGACCACGTATGCACGTCGTTGCCCGGATCCCAGGCGTTGTCGGCGAACGTGAAGTAGTTGCCGTCGCCGGTGATCTTGGTGTGCGGGATGGTGGTGGTCTGCACGGGCTCGACGGCCTGCGCCCGTATCCCCGCGAAATGGGAGCCCATGACCGTCGCCAGCATCATGGATACCGTGGCGATCGCGGCGGCGGCAGGTCTCCATGGAAGGTCACGCCCGCGCAACCACGTGGATATTCTTCGGTTCATTTATGGACCTCACTGTCTTTCACCTCTGAAAATCGGCCACCCTATTGTGGTCCAGCCCTTATCTTTGCCAGCTGTTTCTGATTGTCCAGTATGCCAATCGCAGCCTCGCGACCAGCATCCGCTCAGTCTATATGTTATGAAAGACAACGACCTCGATCTTATCAGGACACAAGCTTGGCGAGATCGTTGCCGTATTCGCCGAGCCTCGGCAGGTAGACCTTGCGCCCGTTGAACGGCTCCTGCTGCCATGAGCTGCAGGAGCATGTCACCGTGGCGTCCTTGCCGCGCCGGTACTGGCTGTCGAGCAGCTGGCCGCTGATGTAGATCTCGCAGGCCACGATCTGATCGTCGTCTGCGGACGGATCGCCGCCCACCGTCAACACCATCGTCGCGACGGGTGGTATAGGGCAGTCCGTTCTGTCCCTTACATCCATCGTATTGCCGAGAGAGCAAACACACAAGACGGCACGATACGAATCCGGCCCCCGCTGGAAAACCAACGGGGGCCGGGATTCAAGGCAGGGCAGATGCCATTACAGCACTGCCAGCAGGATGAAGTTGAGGACGAAGAGCAGCGAGACAATCCAGATGATCGGGTGAACGCTCTTGGCTTCCTTCTTGCAGGTCTTGACGATGCAGTAGGTGATGAAGCCGGCGGCGATGCCGTAGCTGATCGAGTACGCGAGCGCCATGAACACGGCGGCGAAGAACGCCGGAATCGCCTCGGAGATGTCGCTCCACTCGATCTGCTTGAGGCTGGAGGCCATCATGCAGCCGACGATGACCAGCACGCCGGCCGTCGCTGCGGACGGCACCGCGGAGATCACCGGGGACAGGAAGATCGACAGCGCAAAGCAGATGGACACGACCACGGAGGTCAGGCCGGTGCGGCCGCCCGCCGCGATGCCCGCGGAAGACTCGACGTAGGTGGTGGTGTTCGAGGTGCCGCAGATCGCGCCGATGGAGGTGGCGATCGAGTCGGCGAACAGGGCGCGATCCAGCTTGGAGGAGAAGCCCTTGCCGTCCTCCATGTGCTTCATGTCGTCATCGGAGAAGATGCCGGTGCGGCGGCCGGTGCCGATGAACGTGCCGAGCGTGTCGAACGTGTCGGACATCGAGAACGCGAAGATCGTGACCAGCACGAGCGGCAGTTTGGATACGTCGGAGAACAGCGCCGGGAAGCCATCGGCGCTGAAGATCACGCCGAAGGTCTGCGGCAGCTGGGCGAACGTGTCGGGGATGGACACGGAGTTGGACATGCTGGTCAGGCCCATCGGGATGCCGATGATCGCGGTGATGACGATGGTCAGCAGCATGCCGCCCTTGAGCTTGAGCACGGTGAACACGATGGCGAACAGCAGACCGATCAGGAACAGCCACAGGGTCGGGGTGTTCAGCGTGGCCAGACCAGGCGTGGCGCCGGTGGCCAGGCCCTTGCCGGCGGCCTTGGTGTCCTTCGGGGTGAAGGTGACGAGGTTGACGTTGAGCATGCCGACGTAGGCGACGAAGATGCCGATGCCGCCGCCGATGGCGTTCTGCAGCATGGGCGGAATCGCCTCGATGATCATCTTGCGGATCTTGGTGACGGTGATGATGATGTTGATGAGGCCGCACAGGAACACCATGCACAGCGTCTCCTGCCATGTGAACTTCAGACCGAAGCACACCGTGTAGGTGAAGAACGCGTTGAGGCCCATGCCGGCCGCCTGCGCGTACGGCACATTGGCGAACAGACCCATGACGAGCGTGCCGATGATGGCCGCGATGATCGTTGCCAGGAACACGCCGCCCCACGGCATGCCGGTCTGGTGCAGGATCTGCGGATTGACGACGATGATGTAGCTCATCGCGAAGAACGTGGTGAGGCCGGCCACGATCTCCGTGGACACGGTCGTGCCGTTCTCCTTCAAATGGAAGAACTTCTCCATACTTTCTCTGCTTCCTTGAATGTGCGAGGCCATCCGGCCTCGGCGAGACAAACTGCTATTCGCCCGGTTTCCCGAACACGCCCACCATAACATCTTCATAAGTCATGGATGTTATGGTGCCGGACGGCCTGTGGATATATGTGGATAACCCGTTCTCCATCCACATATCCACAGAAATCCCGCCGTCGGTGGCGCGCGGGCCCCCGACCCGCTAGCGTTGCGCCCATGAACGATTACGAACCGATACCGGGCGAGCCGACAGCCACCATGTTCCAGTCATTGGAACAGATTAGGCGGCAGACTCTGCAACGCTGCACCGCCACGGTGGGGCGCAGTCCGACCGCCAGCTGCTCTTCGGCATGACCACCGCTCTGGAACTGCAAGGCGTGCCGGTGCCCTCCCACTGCAATCTCGACACGGCCGCGCTGCATGTCACGGTACGGACGCGCTCCGGCAGGCCTCATATTCGACCGTTGAAATCCGCCCCGGTCATTGTCCACATCTGGAGCCATTGCACTCCGCAATCACTCATCCACATATCGAATGGCGTGCACGCTGGTACGCCCCAATGTATGGTCTCCCGCTGAAAGCTCGCTACGGCTGGGCGTTCAACGCCACGGAATACCGGATGGACGATGCAATGTCGTGGTTCCTGGAATCACCTTTCGTTCAGGAGCAGCCATTTCGCTGGACATCGCATGGGTCGAGTTCAAGGTCGGAGTGGAATATGACGGCGATCATCATCGAACGGATAAGGTCCAGTGGCGCCGAGACAACGAAAAAAGGGAACGGTTGCAGGCCCACGGCTGGATATTAATCATCGTGACCGCTCAAAATCTGATTGACGAGATGTCGATTGCGGAACTGGCCCTGCGTATAGCAAGACGACTCGCCGAGCGCGGAGCGACGATAGAATTCGAGGTCATCGCAATCAGCCTAAAGGAACTGGCGAGGAAGCACGGGTATCGGTATGACCGAAGACGATAGGCGTCGAATCATGCTATGACCGGGAACAACGCGAACGTTCTCGGGTGGAGCGGAGCGTGACAGTCAAGAATGTCGTTGTACAACATCTGCAAAATCGCACAACGCGGCTGTTGTACAAGGTAGCCACTACCCAAAAACGCGGAATAGAGCCATTCTGGTTTATTGATTCAGATACGACCGCAGGACAACGCCCGCAAAACAACAAAACGCGGCAGTTGTCCAGCATCGCCGTCGCTTCTTCTATTCCGGAGCTCCCCTTCACAAACGCGAAGACCCCGCGCGGAGGCGGGGTCTTGTGGCGATGGACGCGCGGGCGGATGCAACGCATGCGATCCGCCAGCGCGCCGCCGATCAGCCGAAACGACCGGAGATGTAGCGCTCGGCTTCGGCGTTCTGGGGGTTGTTGAACATCGTGGTGGTGTCCGCGAAGTACTCCAGGTGGCCGGGCTCGCCGACGGCCTTCAGGTTGAAGAAGGCGGTGTAATCGGCGATACGGGCGGCCTGCTGCATGTTGTGGGTCACGATCACGATCGTGTAGTCGCCCTTGAGCTCGTTGATCAGGTCCTCGACGGCCAACGTCGAGATCGGGTCGAGCGCGGAGCACGGCTCGTCCATCAGCAGCACCTGCGGGTGCACGGCCACGGCGCGGGCGATGCACAGACGCTGCTGCTGACCGCCGGACAGGCCGATGCCCGGGTTGTCGAGACGGTCCTTGACCTCTTCCCACAGGTTGGCGCCCTTGAGCGCCCACTCGACCAGGTCGTCGGCGTCGGACTTGGAGATGCGGCGGTTGTTCAGGCGCACGCCGGCGAGCACGTTCTCACGAATCGTCATCGTGGGGAACGGGTTCGGGCGCTGGAACACCATGCCGACATCGCGGCGCACGGCGACGGGGTCCACGTCCTTGGCATACAGGTTCTTGCCTTCGAGCTCGACCTCACCCTTGACGTGGGCGCCGGGGATGATCTCGTGCATGCGGTCGAGGGTGCGCAGCACCGTGGACTTGCCGCAACCGGACGGCCCGATGAACGCGGTGACCTTGTTGGGTTCGATGTTGATGTTGACATCCTCCACGGCCAGGAAGTCGCCGTAGTAGATGTTCAGATGTTTGACGTCAATGCGTTGTCCCATATGAATTCCTTTATTGATGTATATACAGTGTACGGCGGCTTACCGTTCGGACTTCACGGCGAAGACGCGAGCCACGACACGGCCGATGAGGTTGAGGATCAGCACGATGATGATCAGCACCAGGGCGGCGGCCCAGGAGCGTTCCATCGGTATCGTGGTGACGCAGGAGGAGCCGGCGTTGGGCGGGCAGTTGGCGCGCAGCTTGCTGTATTCCTGGTAGACGAACACGGGAAGCGTGGTCATCTCGCCGCTGAACAGGTTCACGTTGGTGAACGTCGCGTAGCCTGCGGTCATCAGCAGCGGCGCGGTCTCGCCGATCACTCGCGCGATGGCCAGGATGACGCCGGAGACGATGCCGGGCAGGGCGGTGCGCAGCACGATCTTGCAGATGGTGCGCTGCTTGGAAACGCCCAGCGCGTACGAGGCCTCACGCAGGTCGCCGGGCACGACCTTCAGCATCTCCTCGCTGGTCTTGACGACGGTCGGGATCATCAGCAGCGAAAGCGCGACGGAGCCTTCGAAGCCGCTGATGGTGCCGGGCCCGCCGATGAGCGAGAACATCGAGTAGGCGAACAGACCGGCGACGATGGACGGGATGCCGCTCATCACGTCGACCAGCAGGCCGATGGACTTGGCGAGCTTGTTGCCGCGGGCCGCGTACTCGATCAGGTAGACCGCGCACATCAGGCCGACCGGCACGGAGATGACCATGGCGCCCAGGGTGATCTCCAACGTACCGATGATGGCGTGCAGCACGCCGCCGTATCCACCGGAGGGTGTCTGGCTGCCGCCGACGACGCCGGACATGTTGTACGAAAGGAAGTTGAGGTTCAGTCGCTTGATGCCGTTGGCGATGGTCGTCCACAGCACGGAGATCAGCGGGATGCACGCGATGATGAAGGCGAGGCAGATCAGGCCCTTCATGAAGACGTCCTTGCGCTTGCGGGACGCAGCGAAGGAACGGCTGGTCTTGAACCGGTCGAAGTCGATGTCGGGCAGCTGCTTGTCGTTGCGTGCGGCGGGCGTCTTCGTCACGGCGTTCGCGTCGACGCTGATGGTGTTCTTTGCGGTTGCTTCACTCATCATGCGCTCGCTTTCTCGGTGATCTTACGGGCGACGAAGTTCACGAGGAACGTAATCACGAACAGCACGAGGCCGGTGCCGATCAGCACGGGCACGCCGATGTTCGGGTCGGCTTCCGGGTATTGCGCCGCGATGTTCGCCGCGATGGTCTGGTTCTGGGATGCCCGCAGCAGCTTGATCGAGTACGTCAGGCCGGGGGAAAGAATCATGAGGACGGCCATGGTCTCGCCGAGTGCGCGGCCCAGGCCGAGCATGGATGCGGAGACGATGCCGGACTTGCCGAACGGCAGCACGGCCAGCTTGACCATCTCCCACTTGGTGGCGCCCAGGCCGATGGCCGCCTCCTCCTGCAGACGCGGGGTCTGCATGAAGATGTCGCGCGACACCGAGGTGATGATCGGCAGGATCATGACGGCCAGCACGACGGCGACCGTGGCGACGGTTCGCGAGGGGCTGTCGGCGACCGACGGGTCATTGAGCGATCCATCGAAGATGTAGGTCCACCTCAGGTACTTCGCGAACCAGTTCCACACCGGCTGGATGGCCGGCACCAGGATCAGGCCGCCCCACAGGCCGTAGATGACGGACGGGATGGCGGCGAGCAGGTCGACCACGTAGCTCAGCGCGGTCGCCAACTTCTTGGGTGCGTAATGCGAGATGAACAGGGCGATGCCGATCGAGATGAAAAACGCGATGATCAGCGACAGCGCGGAGACAAGCACCGTGCCGAACACCAGCGGGCCCACGTACTGCCAGAAGTTGTGCGCGCGGTTGCCGGTGAATGATTCGATGGTGGCGGTGTTCGCGGCCTGATCGCCTCCGATCAGCGGCCACGCCTGAAACAGCAGGAACAGGAACACCGCCGCAAGCGCGACGAGAATGAGAATGCCGGCAGCATAGGCGATCGTCTTGAACACGACATCGCCGGTCTTGCCTGTACTGGCCGGACTGTCTGCCGCTTTGTCTTGCGAACTCACAGGTTCTCCTTCGTATGCATTTTCAATGGTGGCTTCACGGCCGTGTACAACCGACAGAAGCCGCAGACACCTTTCATTGTGTCAGGTGTTCTGCGGCATCCGCCATACGGCGTGTCAGCTCACGCTGATCACTTGGTCTTGATGGCCTCGATGGACTTGGCGACCTTCTCGACGATGTTGCTCGGCAGCGGGGCGGAGCCGGCAGCGGAGGAGGCGGTCTTCTGGCCTTCGTCGCTGGTCACGTAGGTGAGCCAGCTCTTGACGAACTTGGCGGTGTTGGCGTCCTTGTAGGCGGGGCAGGCGATGTCGTAGGAGACCAGCACGATCGGGTAGGCACCCTTGGCTTTGGTGGCGTGGTTGATCTTCACGACCACGCGGTTGTCGCCCTTGACGGACGTGTCGATCTCGGAATCCTCGATGACCTTGGAACCGGCGTCAGCGGAGATCTCGTTGTAGTTCTCGCCGACCTTGATGGCCGCGGTGCCCAGGTCGCCGACCTGGGAGAAGTCGGCGTAGCCAATGGTGCCATCGGCCTGCTTGACGGCGGTGACGACGCCCGAGGTACCCTTGGCGCTCTGCTGGCCGGGGATGTCAGGCCAGTTCTCGGAGAGCTCATGGGTCCAGGAATCGGGGGCCTGGTCCTTGAAGTAGCTCACGAAGTTCTGCGTGGTGCCGGACTTGTCGGAGCGGTGCACGACGGTGATCTGGGTGTCGGGCAAGGTCAGGTCCTTGTTCTGGTTGGCGATGGCCGGATCGTTCCACTTGACGATCTTGCCGTCGAAGATCTTGGCGGCGGTGTCGGCATCGAGGTTGATGTGCTTGCCGGCGTCGGAAACGCCCTTCAAGTTGAAGATGATGGCGATCGGGGAGATGTAGACCGGCACGTCGAACGCGGTGGTGCCGTTGGCGCACGCCTTGTCGGAGGACTGGGTGACCTCGTCATCGGAGAGGGCCTTGTCGGAGCCGGCCCACGCGGAGGCGCCGCTCAGGAAGGTGGTGACGCCCGCGCCGGAACCGGTCGGGTTGTAGGTGACGTTCGCGCCGGAGTTCGCCTCCTTGTAGGCGGAGATCCAGGCTTCCTCGGCCGCCTGCTGGGAGGTGGCACCGGCGCCGGAGAAGCTGCCGGTGATCTTCTCGGTCGAGGTGGAGCCGGAGTTGTTGTTGGCGGACGAAGTGTTGTCGCCACAGGCGGCGAGCGACGCCAGCATCACGATGCCGGAAACCGCCGCGATGGAACGAACGAAGAGATTCTTACGCATTGTTTCTTTCCTCTTATCAACTGTCATAGCGGCTCGTGTCATACGATTCAGAGCCGATTCCTTTTCATGACAGTTACTAGCCTATGGGCTGTTCGAGGGGTCGGAAGACAAAATCGGTAAACAGAAGATGAATAGTTGCCGACCTTGCCACGTAGTTGGAATGCGCGGTTTGCGGGATATGGTTCGGCCCGCCTGCACCGGGTGGTTCAGGCGGGCCGAGGGCGCTTTATACCGGGTGCGGGCCGGTCACTGCTGCGGGCTGTCGATCTTGTAGCCGAGGCCGCGCACGGTGGTCAGGTACTGGGGATGGGCCGGATCCTCCTCGATCTTGGAGCGCACGCGCTTGACGTGCACGTCGAGGGTCTTCGTGTCGCCGACGTAATCGGAGCCCCAGATGCGGTCGATGAGCTGGTGTCGGGTCATCACGCGCCCCTTGTTCTGCATGAGGTATTCGAGCAGTTCGAATTCCTTGAGCGGGAAGAACACGCTTTCGCCGCGCACGGTGACCTGATGCTGGCCGACCTGCATGGAGATGTCGCCGCACACCAGCGGGATGTCGTCGTCGACCGCACCGCTGGCCTCGACCGCGCCCTGGTTGCGCCGCAGGACCGCGCGGATGCGCGCGAGCAGCTCGCGGAACGAGTAGGGCTTGGTCACGTAATCGTCCGCGCCGATCTCCAGACCGACGACTTTGTCGATCTCGGCGCTTTTGGCGGTGAGCATGATGATCGGCACGCGGCTCTGCTCGCGGATACGCCGGCACAGGGCCGTGCCGTCGATGCCCGGCAGCATCAGGTCGAGCAGCACCAGGTCGATGCCGCCCTTGGTGAACAGCTCCAGGCCCTCCTCACCGCTGGCAGCGGCGGAGACGTCGTAGCCCTCGCGCGTCAGCTGGTACACCAAGGGCTCACGATATGATTCCTCGTCTTCCACGATGAGAATGCGTGTCATGTTTACCTTTCACACATACTGTGTTCAATGTCCGTACCGTCACCATCGTAGCGTGTTCCGGCACCGCCCGCATTCGGCTCCGAAGACTACGTTGCTTTTCCGCGGGTTTCACGATGGGTGGCCGACGTGCCGGGCAGACCGTGGCGGCGGGCCTACTCCTGCGTCGCGGCGTCGCCGGCCCCCGGCGCGCCGACGGTCTCGCCGGGCGCTTCGCCGTCATCCGCCCGCTCGCCGTCATCGTCATCCGGTTCGGGGGCGACCGGCAGCTCGATGGTGAACGTGGAGCCTTCGCCCTCGCGCGACCATACGGAGATCGTGCCGCCGCACTCCTGCACGCAATGCTTGGTGATGGCCAGGCCAAGCCCCGAGCCGCCCGTGGCCCGCGACCGCGCCGGATCGACCCGGTAGAACCGTTCGAATACGCGGTCCAGCGACGCCGAGGGGATTCCGATGCCCTGGTCGATCACGCGAATCGTCATGGAGCTCGGGTCCTTGCACAGCGAGACGCTCACGCTGACCGTCGTGTGTTCGGGCGAGTAACGGATGGCGTTTTCGACGAGGTTCTTCACGGCCATGGTGAGGGTCTCCCGGTCGACCATGATGGCGATGTCGCGCTGCGCCTCGTCGTCCGCGGCGGCGTCAGCGTCGACCGGCGCCTGCTCGCCGCGCAGCGACAGCCGTATGGCGATGTGCTTCGCACCGGCCTGCACCAGGTTCTCGCCGACGGCCGCGCGCACCACCGACATGGCGGATATGCGCTGCGCCTTGAGCATCGCCGGCGCGTCCTGCGCGCGCTGCAGTTCGATCAGGTGGGTCACCAGTTCGGTCAGCCGCGCGGATTCCTTGGTGATGCGGCCGGCGAAATACCGCACGGCGCCGGGGTCATCCGCCGCGTCGGAGACGGTTTCGGCGAGCAGCGAGATCGCGCCTGCGGGGGTCTTCAGCTCGTGGGAGACATTGGTGACGAAGTCACGGCGCATCCGCTCGAACCGACGCTGCTCGGTCACGTCGTTGATGAACACCGCGTACAGCCCGTCGCAGATATGGCCGACGCGTACGCGCAGGTAGCTGTCGGAGGGCGCGGAGCTGCCGGCGGTGACACCTCGTCCGGAAATCGCGCTCGACATGCGGGTCAGGTCGAGCGAGACGCGCATCTCGCGCTCCCGCACGCCCCCGTTCTCCACCACGACGTGCAGGATGTCGAGGATCTCGTCCTTGACGATCCAGCCGTTCTCGATGACATCGACGTTCACCGGGCCTTTGCTGGAACACCGCACGGAACCGTTGCCGCCGCAGACGATCACCTCGGACGGCATGACGTCGATGAGCCCCTGTTCCGCCTCGCGCACCGGCACGTCGGCGCCGAACAGCGAGCCGGAGTCGCTCACCTGCCCCACCAGCGTGTCGCGTTCGCCGGACTCGCGCCCCAGCGCGTACGACCTCGATACGGCAATCACCAACACGATAATCGTCACCAGCACCGCCAACGCCACATGCACCCATGTCATCGGCCCCGTCCCGCCTTTCCTCGGCCCTGCACCGCTCTCATCCACCCGCACCAATGATGCAGATGCGGATGGTTTCAGCGTAACGGCTCCGCACGTCCCGCCGCCAGCGCGACTACGTAAGTTTGCCAGTTGTTCAACTTGCCGTGTCCTTCCGCGGCGCAGCCCGTCGGAGCGAGCCGCGCCCGGCGTCACATGCGCCGCAGGATGTCGACCACGATGCGGGCCGCGGTATCCGCGTATTCGGAGATGTCGAAGCCCTTGAACTCCTCGTAGTCGGTGTCGGCGTTGTCGCTCAGCGCGCGGATCACCAGCGCAGGCACTTCGTTGCGGGCGGCGACGTGCGCCACGGATGCTCCTTCCATCTCGACGGCGTCGGCGCCGGTGTCGTGGATGACCTTGGCGATCTGCGCCGGCGTGTCGACGAAGTAGTTGCCGGACGCGATGATGCCGATGATGTGCGTGACGCCCATGTCTGCGAGCGCCTGGTCGGCGAGGGACAGCAGACGGTCGTCGGAGTGGAATTCCTCGACGGGCTGCTGCTCGGTGCCGGGCTTCCATTGGCCGACGAGTCGCATGTCGGTGTCGAGGTAGCGCAGTGTGCCGCCGAGCACCACGTCGTTGATGTGCAGGTTCCGGTTGAGGTTGCCGGCGATGCCGGAGAAGATCACCGCGTCGGGATGGTATGTGTCGATCAGGTGCTGGGTGGTGGCGGCGGCGTTGACCAGTCCCATGCCGCCGACGGTCGCGACGGCGGTGACGGTGCCTCCGTCGTTGGTTCCCAGCGTGCCGCGCGTCACGTCGAGGCCGGCTTGGCGGTCGTGGGTGACGTCGTTCAGCGATGCGGCGATGAGTGCGACTTCGTCGTCCAATGCGCCGATGATGGCGATGGTGGTCATGGGAATCCTTTCCGTGTGGTTGTTCGTGAAGAGTGATGGACGCCGTTTCAGCGCCAGCGCCGGGCGGACACCGCGTCGGCGAGCTCGTGCAGCAGTCGTTCCGTCTCGTCCCAGCCGATGCAGCGGTCGGTGATCGACTTGCCGTAGACCAGTTGGTCGAGCGGGGCCGCCGGCTGGTTGCCGCTCTCGATGAAGCTTTCCATCATGATGCCGGTGATGCCTTCCTCGCCATCGGCTATGCGCCGGGCGATGTCTCGCACGACCTCTGCCTGCCGGTGCTCGTCCTTGCCGGAGTTGCCGTGCGAGCAGTCGATGATGAGCCCGTGGGTGGCGGCGGATTCCGCCGGCATCATCGCGCGCACGTCGTCCATCGCACGGCGCACGGATGCGGTGTCGTAGTTCGGCCCGTGGATCGAGCCGCGCAGCACCACGTGGCAGTCCGGGTTGCCGAGCGTCTCCACCGCGCAGGCCCGGCCCATGTGGTCGATGCCGAAGAACGTGTGCTGCTGCGCGGAGGCGTAGCAGCCGTTGACGGCGGCCTTGACGGACCCGTCGGTCGCGTTCTTGAATCCGATCGGCATCGACATGCCGCTGGCGAGCTGGCGGTGGACCTGCGATTCGGTGTTGCGGGCGCCGATCGCACCCCAGCTGACCGCGTCGGAGATGAACTGGGGGCTGGTGGGCTCCAGGAATTCCGTGGCGGCGGCAAGTCCTTCGCCCAGCACGCCGATCAGCGTCTTGCGCGCGAGCAGCAGGCCCTTGCGGATGTTGTGGCTGCCGTCGATGTCGGGGTCGTTGATCAGTCCCTTCCAACCGACCGTCGTTCGCGGCTTCTCGAAGTACACGCGCATCACGATGAGCAGTTCGCCTTCGGTCTCCTTCATCACCTTCGACAGCCGGTGCGCGTAGTCGAGCGCGGCGTTCGGGTCGTGCACCGAGCAGGGGCCGACGATGACGAGCAGACGGTCGTCCTGCCCATACAGGCAGGCGCGTATCTCGTCGCGCGAGTAGGCGACGATCTCCTGCGCGGCGGAGTCAAGAGGCAGTTCCGCCAACACCTGGGCCGGGGTGGGAAGCGGTTCGAGCTCCAGCACACGGCGGTTGATGATACGGCTGACGCCCACCTGATCCTCCCAGCGCGGCACGCCCGTGGCGAGCAGCGGGTTCTTGCCCTCGTCCATGGCCTGCCGGATGGCCCGCAGCTCCTCCGGCGTGTTCAGCGGCTTCGGGCCGGCGTGACGCGGCGTGCCCTGCGGCGTACGCTCTCCCATGTTCTGCTGCTGCATGACGTGATGTCTCCTTGCCTTGTTCTCTCCCCCAAGGATAAGGCACGGCCCTGTACTTGGCCATACACGGGCCGGCACACGGGCCGCGCCAGCCCGTATCCGGCGTCCGCGCCATCCCCCTGCGAGTCGATGTTCAGCGCGAACGTCTCGTCGGGGGCGCCGTTGACGTCGTTCTTCTCCAGACCGGCATGGAACGCTCCAGCGATCAGCTCGTTGGCGCTGTTTTCGGCCAGGGTGAGGTTGAGGATGCCGGACTTGTGCGCGAGCGGGGATGCGTCGAGCTCGCCTTTCGCGGTGTTGATCTTCAGGCCGCCGATGATGATGTTCACGGTCTTGCCCGCGCTGGCACCTATGCCGACACGCGCCGGTATCCGCGGTGTTTCTCGAAGGAGAGGAACCACCGCTTGAACTCTTAGGCGAGCCTAACATGAAACGGGGGAAAACGGGGCACTTGATTTATACAAGAGTTGTTGTACAATATTTCTTGTCAATTGGATATCGCTTCATAACATGAGCGCAGCATCACACGCGACAGGTGTTATGAGGCACGGAAGGAACGGACATGGCACAGGCTTCCGACACGGCGCAACCGCAGACGCCGCCGCGCCGCGACAACCCCGCGACAGTCACCGACACGAACCGCCTGAAGGCGCTGTCGCACCCCACACGACTGCGCATACTGACCGCGATGAGCGACACCGAACCCGTCACGGTCGGCCAGATCGCCGAACAGCTCGGCGAATCGGCCGGAACGGTCAGCTATCACCTGAAACAACTCGAAAAGGCCGGATTCGTCACGCAGACGCCATCACCCGACGGAGACAACCGCAGAAGCTGCTGGCTGGCCGCCCAAAGCAGACTGGAAATCAACGCGGACGCGGCCGTCGATTCGGCAGTGGCGACGACGATGGATCAGGTCAACTCCACGTTTCGGCAAGAGGCATGGCAGCGATACAGGTCGGCCTCTGACAACCTGCCCAAACAGTGGACGGACCCAACGGTGACGAGCAGCAGCGTGCTGCGGCTGACAAGCGAGGAATACGCGCGCATGTCACAGGAGTTGCGCGAGCTCTTCAACACATGGACATCACGCAACCTCGCACACGAGGAAGGGGACGGCTTGCAACCCGTCATGCTCAACATCGACGCCTTCAGATGGCTGCCTTAACGGCGGCCTGACATACCCTCTCACCCCACGCCCTGCGCCCACAATGCAATGGGCGAGCGTAAGCATACGCAATTTCACCCCTCGACGCACAACACCCCTCAACTTATTCAAAGGAAACATCATGTCCGAACCATCGCAGGCGCAAACCGCGCCGCACCGCGAACGCACTTCCCCGCAACGCAGTGAATCGCTGTGGGGCAACCCCACATATCGTCAATGGTTCACTGCAGACACCGCCTCGACGATCGGAGCCGCGATGAAAGGCTTCGCGATCTCGCTGATCGCCTTCTCGCTCACCCAATCGGTGGTGCTCGCCGGATGGCTCGCCACGTTCAGCCAAATTGCCACGCATGTCAGCGACGTGTTCGGCGGCACGGTCGTGGACCGGCACAACCGCAAAGGGCTCATCATCGCCAACGCCGTGTTCGGCACGCTGCTGTGGGGAACGGTGTTCGTGCTGATCGCCCTGCATGCGATCGCATTCCCGATATTCGCCATCGTGACGGTCGCGGCGTCAGCGGTCAACGGACTACTCGCCAACGCGACCAACGCGATGCTGCGCACGATCATCCCGACCCGCGAATATCCGAAGGCGCAAAGCCTCAATCAGGGGCGCGATTCCGTGGTCAGCATCGCGGGATCCCCGCTCGGCGGCGTGCTGTACGCGGTCGCGCCGTGGCTGCCGTTCGCGGTCGCCTCGCTGATGTACGCGATCAGCGGTGTCAGTGCCGCCCAGCTGCGCGTCGACGAACATGTCCGCGACATGGTGACGACAGATCGCAAGAGCAAGCGTCCCGACACCGCGTCGCAAGCGGGCTGCACGTCCGATGCCGCCGTCGCGCCCAACGCCGATGCGACAGCAGAGTCGGCGCACACCTCGTTCTTCGAGGATTTCATCGAAGGATGGCGCTGGACGCTGCGCAGGCACACGCTGCTGGCGATCTGCGTAATCGCCGCGCTGGTGAATTTCGGGCTCAACGGCGTGTTCGCCGCGGTGAACCTGCAACTGGTGAGCACCCACGTGGACTCCGTGCGACTCGGTTTCGTCAACACCGTCATGGGAGTCGGCATGCTGATCGGCGCGGTAATCGCCGCACGGGTATGCGAGCGAGTGCACATGGGCACCGGTCTGGTCGTCCTGTCGGTGACGTCGCTGCTGACATTGCTGCCGATGCTGTTCAGCAGCGATTACCTGGTGATACTGGCGTCATCGCTGATCGTCGGGCTGCCCATCCCCACCATCAACTCGCTGCTGATGGGATTCGTGTTCGCCAAAGTGCCGAGCGAGATGCAGGGACGTGTCGAGTCGGCGAGCGGCATGCTGTCGATGATACCCACGCTGTTCTGCTCAGCGCTCGCCGGCTCCCTGCTGCCACGCATCGGGTTCGGCGCCACGATCGGCCTGTTCCTGGCCGTGCTTGCGGTCAATGTGGTCATCGCGCTGCTGATGCCGTCGATCCGCTCGCTCCCCGCCGCCGACCACTGGGACGACGCGTCGCTGTGACGATGCATCACTGAAGCAGCGCCAATGCAAAAAAAACGGTTCGGCGCGGCCTCTCGAACAGACAAGGCCACGCCGAACCTACGTATATGCTAACAGCCATGTATTGTGGCATACCCCACCTAGCGGCCTAGGCCGGGCACTGGATCAGAGCGCGCGACGCGCGTCGATGGCGTCGGCGAGCGTGTGCAGCAGCTCCTCGGTGCGCTTCCACGGCACGCAGGAGTCGGTGACCGACTGGCCATACACCAGCTGGTCGAGCGGTGCCGGTTTCTGATGTCCGCCCTTGAGGAAGCTCTCCATCATGACGCCGAGGATGCCCGGCTCTCCATCGGCGATACGCGAGGCGATGTTCTCAATGACCTCGGCCTCGACGTTCGCGTCCTTGCCACAATTGCCGTGCGCCGCATCGATGACCAGACCGCGTTCGCTCGGACCGCTCGCCTTCGACGCGCGCAACGCCTCAAGCGCGGCCGCCACGGAAGCCGCATCGTAGTTCGGGCCGGTGTTCGACCCGCGCAGGATCAGATGGCAGTCCGGGTTGCCCCTCGTCTCGGCGGAGATCACGCGGCCATCCAGGTTGATCGACAGGAAATGGTGCTCGAACCCGGCCGCGAAACACGAGTCGGCGGCCGGCTTGACCGAACCGTCGGTCGCGTTCTTGAAGCCGATCGGCATCGACATGCCGCTCGCCAGCTCACGATGCACCTGCGACTCCGTGTTGCGCGCGCCGATCGCCCCCCAGCTGATCAGATCGCAGATGTACTGCGGTGTAATCGGATCCAGCCATTCGGTCGCCGTCGGCAGCCCCAGGCCAAGCACGTCGGTCAGCACCTTGCGTGCCAGCCACATGCCCTTGCGGATATCGAAGCGGCCATCCAGATCCGGGTCGTTGATCAGACCCTTCCAGCCGATCGTCGTGCGCGGCTTCTCGAAATACACGCGCATCACGATCATCAGTCGGTCCTCAAGCTCGCCCTTGAGCGCCGCAAGACGCTGCGCGTACTCGTGCGCCGCTTTCGGATCGTGAATCGAGCACGGGCCGACGATGACCAGCAGACGATCATCGCGACCGTGCAGGATGTCGCGGATCTCCTGACGCGATTGCAGCACCAGATCGCTCATATCATCGGTGAGCGGCAGTTCCCTGAGAAAATACCGCGGTGCCGGAATCGGGTCGAGCTGGCGAATGTTCACGTCCACCGTTTCAGGGAACACGGCATTCCCGCTCAGATGCCGCTCGTCCTCGGAACTGTCCGGACCACGAAGCCCTGCCATCGCTCTGCTCTCCTTCCGCGCCGCAGGCCGGCGTCTTTCGGCCCGCGCCCTCACGTCGCATACCAATACCGAACACACAATAGTAGATGCCGTCGGAATACGGAAAACAACGGCTGCAATGCGGGCACGGCGGAGCTGCGAAGCCGTCAGACGGCGAAAGTCCCATTCCGGCGGCTGCGGATGGGACTTTCGCGGGATGGAGATGGGGCGCTATTCGCAGGCGACGCCGTCGCCGTCGCGATCGAGTTTGGTCGAGTAGCCGGGCTGCCCTTTGTATAGCGGCGCTTTGCCGGCTGCACGCACCGCGGCGCAGTTCTTGTAGTAGACATCGGAACTGTCGCCGTCAGACGGAGCGGCCGGCTCCACCACCGTGCCCGACTCGGACTGTTCGCCCGATGAACCGTCCTGCGATGAGCTGCCTTGCGACACGTCCTCCTGCGGCGCCACTGATTCCGCGCCGTCGCCGGTCGGAACGGTCTGGGCCGGGCAGGACGACAGCACGCGCGACATCGCATCATGCTCGGCCTGCGTCACCCACAGCGAGTACTTCGCCTTCACGCCGATCTGCCGAGCCACGTATGAGCAGCGGAACGATCTGTTGGCGGGCAGCCAGGTCGCCGCGTCGCCGTCGGACTTGCGCTGGTTCGACGGGCCGTCCACCGCGAGCAGGTTGTACGGGTCATTCGCCAGCTGCTTGCGCCGGTCGGCGATCAGCCGCTGCGCGCCCTTCTGCCATGCGTCCGACAGCGCCACCACATGATCGATCTGCACGGCAGCCGAGGCGCCTTGCCCGCGCACGAAATCAATCACCGCGGCGGTGTACGGGTCGACGAGCCGACCGCTGGTCACCACGCAATTGTGCGTACCGGCCTTGTAAGTCTTGTTGGTGAGGTCACGGTTGAGGATGTCGTTGCGCGTGTCGCACCCGTTGTGGTCGACGTCGGCCCATGCCGCGCCGAACTGGTCGCGCGAATAACCGGTTTTCGGTGCACGTCCCTTGACCGGCAGCGTCTCCAGCACGCTCGTGGCGAGCTGTCCGCCGGACGCGGAAGCCGAGCCTGACGGTTCGGACGACTCAGCCGATTCGGATTGTCCGGACGACTGCCGCTCAGCCAACCCCGCATCGGAGCCGGGAGTTCCGCATGCGCCGACGGTCAACACGAACGCGATCGGGATAAGACACGTCAGTATTCGATTGAATGTATTGGATGATGTGCGGCTTCCGGCCGACGATTTCTTCATCATGCAGCTTTCTCTGGGCTTATTCCGCTATGCCGCAACCGATGCGCGGCCCTCTGGCTAGAGACATCATTGTCATCCAACAATAGCGGAAGACCGCCGTCAATGACGATTCCCCACATCGAACGGCACATTCCTTTCGTAAAATGTCCATCCGACACGGGGAATCGACGAAATCGGTCATTCAGTCTCGTGCTCGTCGCACGGGCCGATACCTCGCTCAGGCCAGCGCACCCATCGGATCCCATGCGGGGAGCATGGTGGCGGGCTCGGCGAGTGCGGCCTGATACTCGGCCGGGAGCATCGCCTTGGGCACGGCCACCTCGTACACGTACTCGGTGAACCAGTCGTCGCTCATCGTGAAGTAGCCCTTGTCGGCAATCTTGTCGCCCCAGGAGTTCTCCACGCGCCAGCGACGGGTCGTGGTGCCGTCATCGGCCACGTCCACGCCGACGAACGCCATCGCATGGTTCATCGCGGAGTCGCCGAAGCGTACGCGCGACTCCTTGTCCATGTCGAAGTCCACATCGTAGACGCTGCCGTACTCGAACAGGTCAGTCGCCCACGCGCCGCGCTCGCGATCCATGAACGGACCGCAGTCCGCGCCGAACCACACCGGGATGCCCTTTTCGGTCAGGATCGCGCGCACGCAATCCTTCATGAACTGGTTCGGCACGTTCAGGTACTCGGTCGGGTTGCCGCCGGCCACGTTGCCCAGGTGCTCGATGCCGATCTTCTTGCCCTTGGCGTGCTCGCGGCGCGGATCATCCACGAGGCACACGTAATCCTCAAGGTCGGCGGTGCCCACGTACTTCTTCCAGAACTCGACGGGCGTGATTTCGCCGTCGCGGTGGAACATGCCCTCGGAGTCGGTCCACTCCCAGTCGAAGCTCTTCGGCGGCTCGCCCAGGTGAATCGTCAGGATGCGGTGGCCGGCGGCGACGGTCTTGGCGACCTCGTCGTCGATCGACGCGGGGTCGGCGTACATGTGTGCCACGGCAGTGTGCAGCAGGTGGCGCAGCTGCGTGTTCATAGCGCCCGTGTTCTTCGAGGATTCGGTCTCCGGGAACAGGTCCTTCGGCACGGCACCGTACTTCTTGTACACGTTCAGCGCCATCGTCCACTGGCCTCCGTCACCCATCACGTCGGCGAGCAGGTGCTGGATCAGGCGCGAGTCGGACGGCTCTCCGGCACGAACCAGCGCGGCGACATCCTGCAGGAAGTAGTTGACGCGCTCCAGCTTGTCGAAGTACATCGCGTAGTTCTGGGAGAACTCGAACTCCTTGACGCCGAGGTTCTTCTTGGCGACGAAACGGGCCACATTCAGCGAGCTGAACAGCCAGCAGCGACCGGAACGGTCCTGATGGGTGACCTCGCCGTTGTCGACGGTGACGGAGAAGCGGCGCTGCAGCAGACGGGAACGGTCATAGTTCAGCGCGACCTTGTCGATGCCGGCGGCGGTGACGGCGTTCATGGCCAGACGGTTGGACTGGCTGGCATCGAATGATGCGACCAGATCGTTCAGCTGCTCGCCGGACAGCGGTGTGATTTCAGACGATGACGTGTTCTCGGTCATGCTGCTCCTTTGACTTGGGACGTGCGCGGCCGGTTTTGTGGCCGCAATGAAACGTGGCATCCAGCGTTTGACCGGATGCCACGATGGGTCTCTAATGAGTGTAGCGGCGACAGCGGATTCCCGCCATCGAACCGGTTCAATACCTAATTCGGCAGGAGTCCGACGACTTCTGCAGCCGCCGGCGGGCCGGACGGCGAAGCCCGGCATCCGACGCTTCGGAATCCCGGCCGACCGCTATTCGACGGTTTCGGCCTCGCCGGCCTCGGTGTGCTCGGCCGAGTGCTCGGCCACATGCTCGGCGGTATGCTCGGCGGCGACCGCTTCCGCATCCTGATTGTCGGCATGCTCCGCGACGGCATGCGACTCATACGCCGGCGCCGGCTCATCCTGCGCGACGGCATTGTGCAGCGGCACATCGGGCGCTCCCTGATGCGACGCGACGCCAGGCTGCTCCGCCCCCTGCTCGTTCATGAACCCGAATCCGCTGAACGCCTTGGTAAACATCGAACGCAGCTCGGACACGCGCTGCGTGATGGCCGCCTCACGCGATTGCAGCTCGGCGATGCGCCCCTGAAGATCATCCAGCTCGACCTGCGCGGCCTTGCGGCGATCCTCGATCTGCGACGCCGCATCCTCGCCGGCCTTTTCCAGGATCTGCGCGGCCTGATCGTCGGCCTCCTTGCGCTTGCTCGCCGCATACGTGTCGGCATCCTCACGCACGGTCTTCGCCTGGCCGATCAGCTCGTCGGATTCCTTCTTGGCGGCCACGCGACGCTCTTCGAGGTTTTCGAGCAGCTCACTCACCTTCTTGGTCGCTTCGTCCTGCTGGGCGGCGATGTCAGTGCGAATCTGCTCGACCTCGGCGTTGACCTGGCTCATCGTCTGCGTGTGGCGGACCTCGGCGTCGTCGCGAATCTCCTGCGCCTTCGCCTTGGCCGCATCGATAATCTCGCCCGCCCTGCGCTGCGCGTCGGCCATCATCTTGGACACCTGCTCGCGCACGTCGGACAGTTTCTTGTTCGCCTCCGCGAGCGCCGCCTGAATCTGGTCGTTGGACTCGGACTTGAGCTTGGTAATCTCCTCGTTCGCGCTCCTGCGCTGCGAGGCGATCTGCTGGGTCGCCTTCGCCTGCATCTCGGCGATCTCGCGCTCCTGCTTGGCGCGCTCCGACGCCATGCGCTTTTCATGCTCCTCGCGCGAATTGGTGAGTTCGAGATCGACGGACTGACGCTGCTCGGTCACGATCTTCGCCGTTTCGGCGCGCAGCTGGGCGGCGTCCTGCTGCGCGCTGGTCGTAATGGTCTGCGCCTGATTGGTGGCGTTGCCGGTAATCGTATCGGCCTTGGCCTGAGCGTCATCGAGAAGATGCTGCGCATCCAGCTTCGCGTTGTTGATCAGCGTCTCCGCCTGCGCCTTGGCGGACGCGCGAGTCGAGGCGGCATCCTGCTTGGCACGCTCCAGCAGCTCGGTGCTGGTCTGCTCCGCGGAGGCAAGCATCTGCTGGGCGTTGGCGCCCAGCGAGGCGAACGTGTGGTTCTTGGACGACTGACGGTTGCGCTCCTCCTGCAGCTTCGCCTGCAACTGCAGCAGACGATCCCCATCCTGCTTGATCTGCGCACGCAACGCGGCCAGCGTCTGCTGCGCGCTGGCAAACGCCCGGTCCACCTGCTCCTTATCGTATCCACGTATCACAATCGGGAACTGGTCCGCCATGTTCGGTTCCTTTCGCCATTACACCTGCTCGTTAGCACAACCACACACGACTGTACTGCATGGCGTCAAGCCCACGCCAGAAACGCGACGAACCATACACGAACGTACACACATGCCAGCAAGAAACCAGCTGCATCCCAGCAAAACGTCAGGCGATGAGAATATCCCCGGACGACGGCTGCAGATAATAACGGACCGTCTCGCGCACCACATCGCGCCCGGCACGCACCTGCTGGCGCAGATCCAGGCCGTTCTGCAGCCTGCTGCCGCCATTGATCGGAGGGAAGCTGACGAAGCCGGCCAGCACACGATCCTGTGTCGCCGTCCAGTGCAGCAGCTGGTAGAACAGCGAATTGCATACGAACGTGCCCGCGTCGGAACTGAGCGTGGCGGGTATGCCGTCGCGCGCGAAATCGTTGATGATGGCCCGCAACGGCAAACGGGTCCAATATGCGGCCGGGCCGTCCTTGATGATCGGCTCGAACCGCGGCAGCGCGTTGTCGGCGTCGGGGCGGGCAGCGTTCATCAGGTTCGTGGCGCAGCGTTCCATCGCCACGCTGTGCGCCGCATGCTTGAGACCGGTCGCGATCACGATGTCCGGCCGGGTCGCATCCAAGGTCTCCAGCAACGTGGGCCAAGCGTTGGCGAAGCTGACCGGGAGCGCCACGGTGTTGATGGACACGTTGGCGTCATGCAGCGGATCGTCCACGTCGGACGGCTCCCCGATGCCGTCGCGGACGAGCGCCTCGGGCACTTCGTACGACGGGTTGACGTCGATGTTCTCGTAGTGGTCGAACCCACAAATCACGACATTGAGCTGCTGCATGATGCCAGTGTACCCCGCGAACGCCTGCCGCTGCTATTGCTCACGGACCTGGGCGAACACCTGATGCATCCGTTCGCGTGCGAGACGCTTGCGGATCTCCAGCGAGATCTGCTCGGCCTGGGGCAGGTCGTCGCGCGTGGTGATCTTCATGTTGGTCCGGGAGCCGGCCACGATGGCGACCGGGACGTCGGGCAGGTAGTCGACGACCACGCGCGTATCATCGGTCGGGTGGAAATCGGGGTCGCGCGAGGCTAGCTCGTATGCGCGGCGGATAGTCTCGAACCGGAATGCCTGCGGAGTCTGCGCCCGGAACATGTTCGCGCGGTCCGGGACGGAGCGCACGACCTTGCGGTCGCCCAGATCCTCGGTGAGCAGCATCGTGTCGGTGGAGGCGAACGCGACCGTGGCTGCCTCGAACTCGTCCAGCGCGGTGACGCAGCCGTCGATCGAGGACTGCTCGACGAACGGGCGCACCGCGTCGTGGATCAGCAGTTTCGCGCGGGGCGGGATACCAGCTGCCCCCAGCGCCTGCAGAGCCGCCGCAGTGCTGTCGGCGCGTTCGGCGCCGCCGTCGATGATCATGCGCACCTTCGGGTAGCCGGCCTCATCGACCAGGCGTTCCACTTCATCGCGCACCTGCGGGTTGACGACGACGATGGTGTCGGTGACATGCGGGTTCTGCTCGAACGCCTCGATGGACCAGCAGACGATCGGCTTGCCGTCGACACTCACCAGCTGCTTGGGGTTGTCCGGATCGAAGCGCGTGCCGAAGCCGGCGGCCAATACCACGGCGACGACCGGTGCTTCGGGTTCTCTGTCATCTCTCTGAGTCATACCGCCCACCGTATGACCCGCCCTGCCCGATTGTGACGGAAGCCACACTCTTCTGCACGGAATTTTTTCTGATTCGACGACGAACAGGCCGCCGACACCGGTGTCGGCCCCGCCGCAACGGGCTATCTCGCTTTCAAGGGGTTGATTTCGGCT